>JAAUYH010001728.1_pt1 | contig 22167 bp, 16 predicted proteins | sample 7278061 | NCBI WGS metagenome assembly JAAUYH01 (sample SAMN14350203, study PRJNA611818) | marine sediment metagenome | isolation source: surface marine sediment (0.6m) | place: French Polynesia: Moorea | collected 2018-08 | reverse complement strand
GTGACTAAAATAAATCAATTTACTGAACAGAATCGGGAACAAACTGCTTCGTCACATCGCATACTGCGAGCTCTTAAGCAGGCAAAGAGCCAACTCGAAGAAATCGAGCAACAAAAGACTGAACCGATTGCCATTATTGGTATGGGTTGTCGTTTTCCAGGGGGTGTTAAAGATCCAGAGACATTTTGGCAACTACTACAGAATGGGGTAGATGCTATTACGGAAATTCCCTCACAGCGATGGGATGTTGAGCATTACTTCGATCCAGACCCAGATGTTCCTGGGAAAATGTATACTCGCTATGGTGGGTTTTTAGATGAGGTAGATCGGTTTGACCCCCAATTCTTCGGTATTTCGCCGCGAGAAGCGATAGGTATGGATCCTCAGCAGCGACTGCTGTTGGAAGTGAGCTGGGAAGCCTTAGAGGTAGCAGGACTTGCACCAGAGCAACTTCAAGGCAGTCAGACAGGGGTGTTTGCAGGGATTTGCTTTGAAGATTATTCTCGCTTTAGTCTCAATTCTGGAGATACCACTCGCATTGATGCTTACAGTAGTTTGGGGAATACTCGAAGTATTGCTGCTGGAAGGCTGGCCTATGTTCTGGGTCTAACTGGGCCCGCTTTATTTCTGGATACAACTTGTTCTTCTTCTCTCTTGGGAGTTCATCTTGCCTGTCAGAGCTTACGCTTGAAAGAGTGCAATCTGGCCTTGGCTGGTGGGGTGAACCTGATGCTTTCACCAGAAGCAAGCATCGGTTTCTCTAAGCTAAAAGCCCTAGCTGCAGATGGTCGTTGTAAAACTTTTGACGCTGCTGCGGATGGTTATGCCAGGGGAGAAGGATGTGGAATTGTAGTTCTCAAGCGTTTATCTGATGCTGTAGCTGATGGTGACAAGATCTTGGCTTTGGTTCGAGGCTCAGCTGTTAACCATGATGGCAAAAGCAACGGGCTCACAGCCCCCAATGGTTCTGCTCAGGAGGCTGTGCTTCAGCAAGCTTTAGAAAATGCCAGGGTGAAGCCCAACCAAATTCAATATGTGGAAGCTCACGGTACGGGAACATCTCTCGGAGATCCTATTGAGGTATTGGCCTTAGGTAAGGTTTTGGGTCAAGGTCGCGAGAAGCAGGAGTCTCTGATGATTGGTTCGGTTAAGACCAATTTTGGTCATCTTGAGTCAGCGGCAGGGGTAGCCGGTCTGATGAAAGTGATACTTTCTCTGCAGCATCAGCAGATTCCTCCCCATCTCCATTTCAAGAATCCAAATTCTTATATCCCTTGGGAAAAACTGCCAATTGCAGTTCCTACAGAATTGACCTCTTGGGATTGCTCAGCAGGCCCACGCTTGGCTGGGGTCAGTTCCTTTGGCATGAGTGGAACTAACGTTCATGTGATTTTGGAAGAAGCACCCCCAGAGGTCGGAATTCAGAAGTCGGAAGTCGGGAGTGAAAACTTCAATGAGCCTCCGTGCCATGTATTAACTTTGTCTGCTAAATGTGAGAAGGCTCTGCAAGCTCTAGCACAAAAGTATCAAGAATTTTTAGGGAATAATTCTAGAGCATCGATTGCAGATATTTGCTTCACTGCTAATACCGGGCGATCGCATTTTAACCACCGCCTGGCAGTAGTTGCTGAATCCACCGAGCAGTTGCGCAAGCAGCTAGATGCTTTCGTGGCTAGAAAAGAGACAGTCGGCTTGGTAAGAGCTCAAGTTAATGGTCGAAAGCGTCCGAAAATTGCCTTTTTATTTACAGGTCAGGGTTCACAATATGTGAATATGGGAAGAAAACTTTACGAAACTCAGCCTGTCTTCCGCAAAACCCTTGAGCAATGTGATGCCATTCTACGTCTCTATCAACAGAAGCCTCTGATGAGCATTTTGTATCCAGAACCAGGGGCAACTTCACCAATTGATGAAACTGCCTATACTCAACCAGCTTTATTCGCCATCGAATATGCTCTGGCTCAACTATGGAAGTCTTGGGGCATAGAACCGGATGTGGTGATGGGTCATAGTGTTGGTGAATATGTAGCTGCTTGTGTCGCAGGAGTATTTAGCCTAGAAGATGGACTGAAGTTAATCGCATCTAGGGGGAGTTTAATGCAAGAGTTACCCCCAGACGGTGGAATGGTTGCAGTGTTGGCTTCCTTAAGCCAAGTGCGAGAGGCAATTGAACCCTACAAACAGCAAGTAGCGATCGCTGCTATCAACGGTTCAGAAAATGTTGTAATTTCTGGTCAGACTCAGGCAATCCAAGAAGTCATTGCTGTTCTAGAAACAGAAGGAGTCAAGACGAAAAAGTTACAGGTTTCCCATGCCTTCCACTCTCCTTTAATGAAGCCAATGCTGACAAATTTTGAGCAGATTGCCCAGGAGGTGACCTATTCATCTCCGCAGGTCAGCATTATTTCCAATGTCACTGGGGAACTGGCTACTGCAGAGATAGGAACCCCTGAGTATTGGTGTCGCCATATTCTGCAGCCTGTGAGATTTGCAGCGGGAATGGAAACTCTTTATCAACAGGGGTATAGGGTATTTGTCGAAATCGGTCCGAAGCCGACTTTATTGGGAATGGGTCGCCATTGCTTGTTAGAAGAAGAGGCAAACTGCAGTGAGCTCCTACAGTGGCTTCCCAGTTTACGTCCAGGGCAAGAGAATGGGCAACTAATTCTTCAGAGTTTAGCTCAATTATACGTGCGCGGGGTGAAAGTAGATTGGTCTAGCTTTAACCAGCATAGTCCTAGTTATCGTCTGCAACTTCCCACCTATCCCTGGCAGCGGCAGCGCTATTGGATTGAAACGGCTGATAATAGGCATCAAAAAATAGATTCTTTATCGCCAGAGAATACCTTGAATTCACTATTTAATCTTTTGCATCAAAGAGAGACAACATCATTAATTAATCAGTTAAAAAAATCAAAAAAACTCTCAGAAGATGAAGTTAAGTTACTGCCTAAGCTGTTAGAATTGTTAGTTAAGCAACACCAACAGCAGTTAAAGGTAACATCCATAGCAAATATCAATGGAGCTTCTGAGCTAAATCAGGAATCCTTCTCTTTTGATACTGTCGTACCAGAAGTAGACTGGAGCCAAAAGCGCAATGAGCTTCTAGCTGCCGAACCAGGAGAAAGGCGACAGCTACTAGAGTCTTATTTAAGCCAACTATTAGCTAAGGTGATGGGAATTTCTGCCTCTGAACTGGACTGGCAACAGCATCTTTCAGCTTTAGGGCTCGACTCCTTAATGGCTACCGAGCTCAGAAAGCAAATGGAGGATAATTTGGGAGTAATGGTTCCTGTAGAATATTTCGCAGAACTTAGTCTGGAGCAGTTTTTAACGCAGGTACTGTTCCTAATTGAGCAAAAATCTCCTAAAGAACATCTGCCAACGGTAGATTCAAGTCTGGGTTCCCAGGAAGCGAAAACCCATTCAGTCGCAGCGTTTATGCCTCAAGCCAATCTTTGGTTCAACCGCTCGGAGTTGAATCCAAAAGCCCGTTTTCGCCTGTTTTGCTTCCCCTATGCTGGGGCTGGTAACTCTATTTTCCATTCCTGGTTAGAGAAGCTCCCAACAGAAATAGAAATTTGCTCACTACAGTTACCTGGGAGGGAAAACCGACTTAAAGAATCTCCCTTTACTCGGCTGAAGCCTCTTATTCAAACACTGGCTCCCCTTCTCCGTCCACATCTGGACATTCCCTTCGCCTTCTTCGGCCATAGTATGGGAGCGCTGCTGAGTTTTGAATTAGCGCGTGAACTGCGTCGGCGCAATTGGTCTTGTCCAATTCACTTATTTGTTTCTGGTAGCCGTGCTCCCCAGCTCCCAAATCCAGAACCGCCAATTCACCGCTTACCTGAATTGAAGTTCCAAGAAAAGCTAAATCGCCTTAATGGAACTCCTAAGGAAATCCTGCAAAATGCTGAATTGATGCAGTTGTTTCTTCCAGCTTTGCGAGCTGACTTTGCAATGTTAGAGACATACTTTTATGAAAATGAGCAGCCCTTCGACTGTCCGATTACTGCTTTTGGAGGTTTACAAGATAGCAAGATCAGCCGTGAAGAGATTGCTGCTTGGCGCCAGCAAACCCATCGAGACTTCACACTGCAAATGTTTTCCGGCGACCATTTTTTCTTGAATGTTGAAGAGTCCGCACTTGTACAAACCATATCTCAGAAACTATTTCAGCTGTCAAATAACCCTTACGAAGCGCGCGGTTCTTCCAGGAAATTTGCAGCCTAGACCGAAGCTTCTAAGCTGATCCACATAAAAGTTGCATAATTCCGATGCTCAATCCATATATATTACTTGAAACATTTTGTCAAACTCGATGTCGATCAGCTTAAAACTGTTGATTCTTAAATAAAGGATGAAATAACTATGGCTTTTATTGTTGCTACCTCCACTGGCTTCCCACCTCACTATTACTCACAGGAAGTTCTAGCCACGGCACTGCGGAAATACTGCTTGGCAATGGAACTAGATTTTGATCTCGATACCATTGATCGCTTTTTTACCAACGTTAAAATTAATGGACGTTACTTTACTTTACCCCTCGATTCTTTCTTCGATCCTCCAGGAATCACACAAGTTGCTCATGAAGTAATTACTAAGTGTCTTAATGTCATTGAAACTACTGTAACCAATCTACTCTGCAAGGCAGATATAGCACCCCAAGATATCTCTCAACTTACCGCTACTACCCTAGTTGCGGCCACTCCTGGATTGGATGCGAGATTAATCAACCGCATTCCCTTTTCTCCCGATATCAAAAGAATGGCGTTAACGGGTGTAGGTTGTATGGGTGGTGCTTTTGGTTTAGCTCGGATCGCTGATTATTTAAAGGGACATCCTACCGAATCTTCAGTGTTGTTTGCGATGGAACCCTCTTCCGGATTGTGGCAAGGTTCCCTACAAAGAGATTTATTCTACATGATGAAACGATTGCCCGAAGATCCTGGGGTCTACAGCGATATCATCATGACAATTGTCACTGCCGCTCTATTTGGCGATGGTGCAGCATCAGTTTTAATGGTGGGCGAAGATCATCCTTTGGCTCAACCTGGTCAACCTCGAATTGTTGATAGTCGCTCGATTATTCTACCCAATACAGTTCATCTGATGGGCATGGATCTGGTGGATACTGGTACACGTAATATTCTACGACCAGAAGTAGCCGATTATGTTAAGGTTGCTCTCCACAAAACCATTGACCCCCTACTCGCTGACCATAACCTCTCAACGGCTCAGATTACTCGCTGGATAGTTCACCCTGGAGGACCAAAGATTATTCAAGCAGTTCAAGAAGAGTTTGGACTCGAAGAGCAAGCACTACAAGGAAGTTGGGATGCTTTAGCCGAAGTTGGTAATATTTCTTCCTCTACGGTGTTATACATCCTAGATAAAAGTTTGGCAGGAGAACAGCCCCCTGCGGGATCTTATGGCTTGCTGTTAGCAATGGGTCCTGGTTTTTCTCAGGAAGCAATTTTATTGCAATGGTAATGTCCCGACAGTAGCGAATGTGACTGAATTTGTTGAAACCTAACTTTAGCACAAGTTAATCCCATTGAAATATGTTAGAAAGCCTTTTTAAAAAATACTCTGTACACTTTTATTGTGAAAAATAAAAGCATGAATATTTCCTTGCTGCATAAAGCTTGTAACTAATATGACAAGGAAAGTTCCGATATTATGTCCCATAAAGTTGATTATTCTCTAGGTAACACAATGAGTTCTCTAAGTAACTCCGGAATAGGAGAGCATCGCGCGACTGATGATCTTTGGCGGATTCTAGTTGCTCCGTTTCTCTTAGTTTTGAACATTATCTTGATACTGCCTTTTCCTTTTATACTGCTTTTTTATCCTGTCAGCTTGATGATGTCCTATATCTTCAAACTGCTTTACCGACTGCCGTTAGCCCAGTGGATGGTGAAGGTTGTGAATTCGGCTTCAGTGACTCTAGCGCGCAGGATTATGAAGGATGAACGCGATGCTCCCTTCCTGCTGATCATGTTTGGGGTAAGCCCCCTGGTGCTAGGGTCGTTTGTGTGGCAACTTATGCTGCCTGAATTTGACTGGCGGCTGGCAATACTTCATTACGTCCTCTATTTTGGTCCAGGAAAGTTTAACTTTTATTTCCGCGTCTTTATCTGTAAGCACCGTGAATCCCACTGCGTCAAGGGTCTTTATCAAAAACCTTACAACAGGTTCCTGGACAGATACTTTGAATGGTTTCTCTCCATTTTTTACGGCAACATTCCCGAGATGGATCGATGCGGCCATGTTGGAATTCACCACGGTGAAAACAATAACTATCCAGACAATCAGTCGACGCTCCTGTATGACCGTGCCAACCTGCTCCACTTCCTGAAATATATTGTTCACAACGCCTACTGGCATAACAGCGGTGTAGGTCCCCTAGTATATTTCTACAAAAACAAAAGATGGAAGCAGTTCCGCAAAATGGCCTTAGGCGTTGTCGTTTACTACAGCATTATGGGTGTTCTGCTGTGGGTGAACTGGCTATTTGCACTGGTATACTTCGTTTTGCCTCACCTGTTAAACAATGCCCTAAACGCTGCTATTGTTAGCTGGACTTGGCACTGTTTCTGCGATCCCGAGGATCCGGAGAACTACTATACTGGCTCAATCACTATTTTGAATGACAGGGATGACTTTATGCATGAAAGCTATCATCTGAGTCATCATATTAACCCTTCTTTACACTGGACACAGAATTACGTTCACTACCATGAAAACCAAAACCTTTACAGGGAAAAGAAGGCCACGATCTTTCGCGACGTGCATCCTATCGAAGTCTTTGTGCTCACCACCTTGCTGAGACGTTTCGACCTGCTAGCGAAGAAGTATGTCGATCTGACCAATAAGCTCAGCCAAGAGGAGATAGTTGAACTGCTCAGACAACGCACCCGTCCGGTGAAGCCCTTAACTCAAAAGAATGTCACCTGAGTACCAGCATCTGTTTTGAGTTTCCCAAAAGTCCCATGGATAGCATACTCCGCTGGCTTTCAGCAAAGACACACACTATGCTGCTGTTTGGCAGACTGAAACCGCTTCACTTCAAGAAGCGAAATCGTGAAAAGAACAAAAAGTAAATGATCAAGAAAAAATTATACAGCTTTATTTTATGTCCAACAAAGTTAATTATTTTCTAGGTAACACAATGAGTTCTCTAATCAACCCCAGAATAGGAGAGCATCGCGCGACTGGTGACCTTTGGCGGATTCTGGTCGCTCCATTTCTATTAGTTTTGAACATTATCTGGATACTACCCTTCCCGTTTATACTGCTGTTTTATCCTGTCAGCTTGATGATGTCCTATACCTTCAAACTGCTTTACCGACTGCCGTTAGTTCAGTGGATAGTAAAGGTTGTGAATTCGGCCTCAGTGAATCTGGCGCGCAGGATTATGAAGGATGAACGCGATGCCCCCTTCCTGCTGGTCATGTTTGGGGTAAGCCCCCTGGTGCTGGGTTCATTTGTGTGGCAACTTATGCTGCCTGAATTTGACTGGCGGCTGGTAATACTTCATTACGTCCTCTATTTTGGTCCAGGAAAATTTAACTTTTTTAGAAGCGTCTTTATCTGCCAGCACCGTGAATCCCACTGCTTCAAGGGTCTTTATCAAAAACCTTACAGCAGGTTCCTGGACAGGTACTTTGAATGGTTTATTTCCATTTTTTACGGTCACATTCCCGAGCTAGGTCGGTGTAGCCATGTTGGAATTCACCACGGTGAAAACAATAACTATCTAGATAACCAGTCCACGCTCCTGTATGACCGTGGCAACCTGCTCCATTTTCTGAAATATGTCCTGCGCAACGCCTGGATAAACAGCGGCCTAGGACCCCTGGCGTATTTCTACAAAAATAAAAGATGGAAGCAGTTCCGCCAAATGGCTTGGGGCGTTGTGGTTTACTATAGTATTATGGGTGTTCTGCTGTGGGTGAACTGGCTATTCGCACTGGTGTACTTCGTTTGGCCCTGTCTAATCAACAATGCACTCATCGCCATTAGCAATTGGACGACTCACTGTTTCTGCGATCCTGATGATCCGGAGAATTACTACACCGGCTCAATCACTATTTTGAATGACAAGAATGACTTCCTACATGAAAGCTACCATCTGAGCCATCACATTAACCCTTCCTTACACTGGACGCAGAATTACGTTCACTATCATGAGAACCAAAACCTTTACAGGGAAAAGAAGGCCACGATCTTTCGTGACATGAGTGTTTTGGATGTCTTTATCCTCACCACCTTGCTGAGACGTTTCGACTTACTAGGGAAGAAGTACGTTGATCTGACTAATAATCTCAGCTATGAGGAGATAGTTGAACTGCTCAGACAACGAACCCGTCCGGTGATATTCAATCTGGTCGACAAAAAACAATTTTATGGCAATGGTAAGGAGTCAAATTATGCTAACTAGATGGCTTTTCCTCGGAATTGCTGTTGCTATTATCTTGCAGCGACTCTTTGAACTCCGCCTAAGTCGGCATAATGCTGCGTACATCCTAGAGCGTCGATTCAGTATTTATAAATTACTAGTTATGTGAGAGGGGGGCGTGTGGGAAGAAAAGGAAGAGAGGGAAGAAAGAGAAGGCAAAAAGCTTAACTTATCTTGATTCTCCCCACACCTCCGTTGCCCCCCACACTTCCCTATCCCTCTCAATTAATGATTGCTCTTGATTACTGAATCGGTGTCCTAGCTCAAGGCGGGCAGCAGCACAGTGATAACTTACTTAGTTTTGTAAAACTGCTGCAAGTGAGCTGGTGAGTAACATTGAATACTATCTTATTACAATATCAAACAACTATCCTGTTATGACTTATCTTCTGAACAAAAGAGCGGCTCAATTAGAAGAAATTATGGACGCTCCCGACTGTAACAAAATTTTCCTACATAACACTTATGTCAATTTCAAAACTGTGAATCAACTTTTTTCGAGGTGGGAAAGCTTGTATCAGCTTTACATCAAACCCTTGCTAAAAAAAGAAAATAGGACCTTCACTTTGCTCGATGTTGGATGTGGCGGGGGCGATATCCCAATAGCACTAGCTCAATGGGTGAAAAAAGACGATTTGTCGCTGGAAATTACTGCTATAGACACAGATGGCAGAGCCATTGATTTTGCCAAAAAGTTACATAGTCCTCAAAACATTAGTTTTAAGCATGCTTCAACCCAAGATCTGATTACTCAGAATAAATCATTTGATATAGTCATTTCCAACAACTTAATTCATCACCTCAGCAATAGTGAATTGAGGGAAATCCTGCCTGAAGCTGAGCAGTTAGCGAAAAAGCTAGTTATTTTTAACGATATGGAACGCTCAGATCTAGCCTACTTCGTGTTTAATGTGCTTGGCATGATCATAAAAAAAGTTTTTCCTGATTCCTTTATTTGGGTAGATGGTCGCCGCTCCATCCAGCGTAGCTATACTCAATCAGAATTGATAGAGATCGCTCCTGCTAACTGGCAAGTTAAGCCTCTCTTTCCCTTTCGACTTTTACTGATACATTCTCCTCTCAATAGATAATTTCAGCTTAGATTTAAAAAGGAAATTTCAATGCTAACTAAAGGCCTTTTCGTCGGCATTATTGTTGCTATTATCTTGCAGCGATTCTTTGAACTTCGCCACAGTCAGCGCAATGCAGCATATATCTTGGCTCAAGGAGGGCGACAGCACGGTGATAACTTCCTCGGAATTGTAAAACTGCTGCAAGTGAGCTGGTGGTTGACGATGATTGTCGAAGTTTGGTTACTAGACCGTCCTTTCCGGCCAGCTCTAGCAGTTTGTGCTTTGATCGCAATTTTTGCAGGTCAGGTTTTGCGCTACCTGTCTATGCGTTCCCTAAAGTGGCGCTGGACGCTCGCGATTATGACAGTTCCTAACGAGCCTGTGGTTGATTCAGGTCCCTATACCTATATAAGGCATCCCAATTGGTTGGGCGTAATACTTGAAATCGCTGGTCTGCCATTGATTCATGGAGCATATCTCACAGCGATCATCTTTTCTGTGGCTAATGCAATTCTAATGAGCAAACGGATTCAAACAGAAGAACAGGCTTTGAGCGAAAACACTCACTATGCTTCCGTTTTTGCTAATAAACCACGTTTCCTATTTATTACTGGATTCACTAGAAATGCTAGCAGCTTTTAGGTGATTTCTAGAAATATTTGTACCAGGTGATGAGATTTATTAGTAGGGGCGCATTGCGATGCGCCCCTACCTCAGTGGTATGTTCTTGCTCAGAAATCGCCCTAGTCATCAAAATTTTGCCTAAATCTTTTCAGTGTTGCTTACATTATTTAATAGACAATTATTAAAGGTTAGTTGATAGCTAGAGATAGTTTGATTCGGTGCGTTATGCTAACGTTTACGACGAGATCGGCTTTTGAGGAAACGACACCCATAGATGCCTAGATTGATAACTAATACCAATAGACCCAGGAAGATTTGGATGCTTCGTGTTAGTTCTCCTGGGTAAATAACAGGCAGAATATAGTGTTCGATAAAACTGGTGTCGTAACCCATAAGACCACCCTGTTCTCGGAGCCAGTTTTCTAGTGGTGTGAGCGGACATACCCAACCAGCAAGAGAAATAAGTACAGCCCAGACTAAAGCAGGTAGGTGGATCAGAGCGCAACGGTGATACTTCAGTACCAACAATCCTCCCAGGGCAGCGAACAAGATAAACGCTAAATGAATCAGGACAACAAAATCTGCAGTTAGACGGTAAATCACTTTCTAGCTTTCACAAATTTACTCTATAGGATAATCGACTAAACGCCATGAATAGATAATTGATGCTTTATCTAATTGTTATGGATATTGCAGGATTGGTCAGGGATCTTGTTCTTTGTCAAACAAAGTTATTGTAAGATTCTTCATGAAAAATTCTTCAATACATAAATTGATATTAGACATATTAATTAGTATAAGTATTAGTTAATTAATCTAAGTATTTGATTACACAAGTACTTACTTTATAAGTTTTAAAGAATTGTTCTAAATAGATTTATCTTCACAATATCCTCACAATATACAATCTACAATAAAGTATGTAACTTAAACTAATAAACTATTCAACTGTTCAATATAATCTTAGGAAATAGCAAAGATGAATAATCAAATAGCTGTTATTGCACCAAAAGCTTCGATCAATGGTGTACCACAAGATATATGGGCCGATAGATGGTATCAATGGAATAATCCTCTTCCTGATGATAAAAATCCGGCTGACTTCGATGATAGCTCTGATCCTAAAGGAAGGTTAGGTTCACTTGAAAAAGCCCAAGAAGGTCAGGATGATGATGTATTTTACCTAGTAGGCTCATTTTCTGAAGGGGAGGAATTTGATATTCCTGAGAGAACAATTATAGTTCCTGACGGCAAAAAAGTTTTTCTCCCGATAGTTAATGTTTCCTGGATTTGGGGTTTTGAAAATGGTTTCTTTGAAAATCTAGATGGTTATCCTACCAGCGAAGGATCACTAACGCCTGATGAGATTCGTATCATCAATACAGCTATTATTAATGCTGTTAAAGACCCATATCTCAGACTTGATGGCGAATTTATTAATGATGGTTTCCCTGAGGCATTTCGTCAAGAATCTCCTGCAGATAGTGACAATGACGGAATTGCTGGTTTTTCCTCCATAAAAGATGGGAATGAAATAGCTGAAGTAGCAGAAGGATATTGGGTCGGTCTTGAACCACTACCTTCTGGTGAACATACCATTGAATTTGGAGGTATCATCATATTAGGTGATCTAGAAATAGATTTAGACGGCAATGGTTCCGTTGATGAAGGAAAAGAGGAATTTTTAACTGGAGTACTCCAGGGCTTTGGAACACTTCAATTAGACGTTTCCTATAATATTCTCAATTTAATTGAAGGCTGTAATTTTCAAGATAACCTTAAGGGAACGGCAGGAAATGACTATCTCAAGGGAAAAAATGATGAGAATAATTTATTAGGTTTGGAAGGAAACGATTTAATTGTTGGAGGGAAGGGAAAAGATTTCATTGATGGGGGATCTGGTGACGATGAACTCTGGGGCGATAATGATCAGGATACCTTTAAATATCAAATAGGCTACGGGCAAGATACAATATTTGATCTTGAACCAGGAGAGATCATTGAAATTAGAGGATTTACTGATGTTCCCACTATTGAAAAAACCATCCTTGCTAGTGGCATAGAAGCAACTGTAATTACTTTCAACAGCGATGACATGCTCACATTAGTAGATGTCGAAGTAACAAACATATCTATTAACCTTAACAAAGGAACAATTGAGTTCAATAGTTAAGTAGACCATCAATTAACTTTTTGTTTCCGGTATCAAGGCTATTCTCACCTCTTCTTCCTAATTTTCTTCACTGCTAACTGTTTAATTAAAAGATATTGGCGATCGCTGCACAGGTAATCAATAACAAGCAATCTCTAAAAGTTAGAGAGAGTAAATTTCTAAGTAATAGGAAGCAGGGCAGTTATTAAAGGACAACCCAACCTCAAATATTTAGTTAACTTTCAGAGACATTTAATCACTGATTAATTTTCCTTTGTCAGAAACAAATAAAAATAGTATTGGGTGCAATAGTCAAATCATCTCTAACATGAATCGTGCTATCAAACTATCACTGGGAATCTTGCCACTGTTGGGCTTGCTCATAATTACTTCGGTTCTTGATGCTGGTGGATGGGATAATTTTAAACTGCGCTATTTTCATCTGACCAGCTATCTTCATAATCAAGAGCAAGAGCTAGAAGATATCCGTGCTCAGAACCTTAATCCATCTGAATCTAGCCGTATCGACTTAACGGAAATACTTAATGGTGGACCGCCAAAAGATGGGATTCCCAGTGTTGACCATCCTCAATTTGATACTGCTCAAACTACACCCTTCAACCGACAAGAAACTGTGATTGGAGTGATCGTTAATGGAGAAGCCAAAGCCTATCCTTTTGGGATTATGAATTGGCACGAAATTGTTAACGATACTCTAGGGGGCAAAAATCTTACCGTTTCCTATTGTCCTTTATGTGACACCATTGTAGTTTTTGAGAGAAATAACAGTAGCTTTGGAGTTTCGGGCAAACTCTATCAAAGCTGTTTAGTAATGTATGATCGCGCAGATGAAACTCTCTATTCTCAACCTTGGGCTTTAGGAATAGTAGGGAAAGCAGTTAATCAAAATCTCGTCCGCATTCCCGCAGTCAAAACGACTCTGGGCAAATGGTTAGAACAATATCCAAACAGTCAAATTCTCGCTACTGATACGGGCTACAGTCGCAACTATCAACGCTATCCCTATGGAAGTTACTATACAGATCGGCAAATTATTTTTCCTGTTCGCAATCAGCAAAATCTCAAGGCTCATCCTAAAGCTATTATTAGTTATATTTGGGAAAGCGATAATCAAACTCCCCAGAATGAGTTTTCTGGTTTCAGCTATCAATTCGATCATCAAAAATTACAAGCAACTCAGCAACAAGTCTTAGAGTTTAACGGTCGTCAAATTAAAGCTAATTGGGATAATAAATTAGAAACTGTCATCGTTCAAGAGATGGATGGCACCATAATTTCTAGTTCTACAGCCTTTGCTTTTGTCTATCCTGCGTACTTTGATTAATAGTAAATCTTTGGTTACGTTCAACTACACTAGTAGCTGTTAACTTTGAGCAATCTCTTCAATTCTATCGAGACGAATTCTTGAACCGTCACTGATTTGACACCAATCAGAACCATCAACTGCATAGATATCGATAATTTGACCCTGAACTTGAGCAAACTTACCCTCTTCATTAAGATAAGTTAAGCAGCATTCTTTCTTCGAAGTCGCGATCGCAGATAAATGGTCATGTAAATCGCAGCTTACGGTATTATAGTCATTCATTATCGTTACTCGGTAATTTTTTCGACATAAATCAATGAATAGCCCAAAAAATGCCCTGAAATTACCAAAATTTCTTTTACAGAAAAGAGTAATGACAAGATATTCTGCCCTCAATTAATTCATTGCTATACTAACGTAATTTTCTTCCTAGAAAGCAAAGAATCAATTCAAGATTTAATCTTGAAGCCCGCTTGTCTAGTTTCAACTAAGGTAGGATCGGTACATCAAACTATGCTAAACAATCGCCTAAAGGTTCAATACCAGAAATTGAATTGTGATCCCCCATTCTCCGGTGCTGGCTAAGAGACACTCTAAAGGACACCGCTTTGCGTCGCGCATTAGTAGAGGGAGTGTGCATCAACAGAGGCAGAAGAGCGAAGTCCTTTAATTCCAATAATATTGAAGCTGATAGCTAATCGCAAAGTGATTTTAAATGTTGCTTTTTAGTAACTATTTGTTAGCAAATGTTAGTAAAATTTTTACAAAAATATCACATAAGGATAAGAACTAATAATTTTTTCCCGATTTAGCTACGAAAATTTTTCTGGATCATTATCTTATAAGGCAAAGCTATAATTACTATAATTATTCTCTAACATAAAAATTTACCTCTTCCGTTCTCTTGACAGCGTGAGCCTTGACAGATTAACTTGTCAGACGCGCATCAAGAGAGAAACGCTCGTCAAAATGAACGATAATTACACTTAGGAAAATTGCTAGAGTGATTCAAAATTTAGAGCAGTACTATAAGATTCTAGGATTAGAGCCAGGAGCATCCCTTGATGAAATAAACCAAGCCTACAAAGACTTGGCATTTATTTGGCATCCAGATCGTCTTCCTCAAGATAATCACCGATTGATCGAGAAATCTGCAGCTAAATTAAAAGAAATAAATCAGGCTCGGGATTTTTTGCGATCGCTAAAGCATAATAAAACGGTTTCTCATTCAGCAGCGCAGCCCAGATCGCAGTCGTACCAAAGAGCTCAACAAACCACTCAGCAAAAAAGAGATCCCTTTTACTATAGCCGCCGAGATACTTATTCCTATTCGAGTTATTATCAACAAGCCAGATCTGCTTATAGCAATGGTGGAAACTCTAGCCCCCATTCTAACAGTAATGGCAATTCTTCTAGAAGTTCATCTAGTAGTGGTAAAAGTTCTCACTATAGACCTTACTATAAAGATCTGACAGGAGCGGACATGAGTCGAGCTAACCTGAAAGAAAAAGATTTATCTGGGAGAAATTTAAAACAAGCCAATCTTTCCTATGCCGATTTGTCAGATAGTTTCCTGCATAAAATTGTTTTAGAAGATGCCAACTTAAAGGGCGCTAATCTGTTTCGAGCTAACTTATTAGGTGCTAATCTGAGAAATGCTGATTTACAAGAGGCTAATCTAATTGGCGCAGATTTCAGTGGTGCGGATTTAAGTGGCGCAAATCTAACTGGTGCCAAGATCGGCTACGGTAATAAAATAATGGTCAAATTAACTGGAGCTAAATTAACTGGAACAATTTTTCCTAATGGCACTGTTCATTAGTTGATATTTATCTATTACTTATTACTTATTACTTATTATTTATTACTTATTACTTACTAATGACCATTGTTAGTGTAATTATTCCCGCTTATAATTGCGATTATTATATCGGTGAAGCTATAGCTAGTGTTTTTGCTCAAACCTATACCGATTATGAACTAATAATTGTTGATGATGGCTCTACTGATGATACCGCTCAAGTTATAAAAAGCTATGGCGATCGCATTAACTATATTTATCAAACCAATCAAGGAGTCGCCCAAGCCAGGAATAGAGGATTGGCTGCTGCTCAGGGAAAATATATTGCCTTCTTAGATCAAGATGACTTTTTTTATCCCCATAAGTTAGCGTCGCAAGTAAAACTTATGGAGCAAAAACCCCGTTTAGGGATAATTAATAGTGGTTGGAATATTGTCAATTCTCAAGGAAACGCGATCGATACAGTGCAACCTTGGGGGAATAGCAGTGAATTAAACATCAAAGATATCATAATTTGGAAGCCAGTCTTTCTCGGAGCTATGTTATTTAGTCATGCTTGGTTAAAAAAGACTAGTGGCTTCGATAGTCAATTAGAACAAACACCAGATGTAGATTTGGTATTACGTTTAGCAGCCATAGGTTGTCCCGCATACTGGCTCAAAGATGCCACTGTTGGTTATCGTCAGCATGACAGCAACGCTTCTCACAACACCCTCTTACAAGCTCAAGAATTAAACTATATCTTAGAAAGATTTTTTAGTGATACTAATTTACACCCCCAAGTCAAAGCATTAGAAGCTCCATCTCGTTATCAAAGTCTGGTCTGGAGTGCTTGGCGACTCTATAGTTCAGGAAATATTACCGCAATGACTGACTATTTAGCTCAATCTTGCAATTATACTAATCAGCACCCTACACAGACGGTTATGAACTGGATTAAATCCTTTAAAAATCTTTCAGGAGAACATGGAAAAATCCTAGACATTGTTGCTCTTTGTGCTTCCCAAGAATGGCAAAATCTTATTAGAAATTATGTTTTCTGAAAAAGCCAAGATCTAATTACTATCTTGTATAGATGACTTTCTTGTCCCAATCCCTAATTTTTAATTCCTGTTGAACCAATACCCCGAATAAATTGGCGTTGACCAGCTAAAAATAACAAGACCACAGGAATAGTGGCAATCACTACTCCTGCCATCATTAAAGGCCAATTATTAGTAAATTCTTCTTGAAATTCTGCTAAAGCTAACTGTACAGTTCGTAATTCGGGTCGTGTTGTAAATACTAAAGGCTTAAATAAATCGTTCCATTCAGCGACAAAGGTAAATAAGAATAAAGTTATTAATGCTGGGCGAGCTAAAGGCAACATAATGCGAGTCAAGATTTGCCAGCGGTTTGCTCCATCAAGAGTGGCGGCTTCTTCTAATTCAATGGGAATAGTCGTAAAATATTGACGCATCAGGAAAATCCCAAAACCATTAGCCGCCGTCGGCAAAATTAATGCCCAGTAAGTATTGATGAGATGCCCCCATTTCAAGACAACAAAAATCGGAATTACTAATAACTGAAAAGGAATCACCAAAGTAGCAATTATTAGTAATAAAATAGCTTCTCTACCACGAAATTTCATTCTAGCTAAAGCATAGCCAGCTAAAGCAGAGGTGATAATTTGCAAAGCTGTAACGCTCAGTGCAACAATAGTTGAGTTGGCAAAGGCTAATAGGAAATGGCCGCGATTCCAAGCTTCCAAATAATTTTCCCCAGTAAAAGAATCTAGAGCAAAAACAGAGTCCAAAGTTGCAGAGGCTGGTGCAAATGAGGTTAATAGTACAATAACTAAGGGTAATAAAACTAATCCGGCACCGAAAACTAATAGTAATAAAGTAAAAATTTTAGATAGATTATGACGCATGGGGGATTTTTAATAAGGAGGTGGTAGTCCTAAAAAGGAAAGGATGAATGCACAGTTAAAAAAGCATTGTAATGATGAATAAAATACCAGATTGGGCTGATGTGATTTTCTAGTTTCTTGGAAAATGATAGAGTGTAGGGTGGGCAATGCCCACCCTACCATTATGTATGTCTTGCTCCACTATGTCGCGGGACTTATCAACTTATGTATAGACGACGATAGCGTTTGCTAGAGAAGTGAAGCTATCTCGCCTCCCTTGATTAGGGATCTAGACTGTTCCTCGTCCCCAAGTAGTTAGCAATCCTAATAAGTTAGGAGTACTTAATATTTAGTAGATGAAGATATGACTACAGGAGTTAGAAGTTGTTGACAGGGATTAGCACCTTTGCCGTCTACATTATTAACTTGGACATTCCACATCATGCCTTGGTCTTCATGGATCAGAATATGGCAGTGAAGAACATAGGTTCCCCAGTAATCATCAAAGCGATGCTGAATCTTGTAGGCTGTATTATTTGGAATGGCAAAAGTGTCCCACCAAACTGTAGGATTGCTAGTTGAGTTCCATTCAACATTATCTCCTGTAAGCTTATCATAAATTTGCTGGTTAGTATCAGTGGTGTTAATGGTAATGCCACTTATGTCGGCTGTGGCTACTACTAAAAATGGATTAACGTGAATATGTAATGGGTGAGCTGCACCACTATTATTCGCTATAATCCATTCCTCGGTGCTGTTCAAGTCCGCCTGTATATTTGCGAGATTGGTCGTATCATATTTCGTATTGGTGATCTGAAAATCTCCTCTACCAGCAGTTGTCACCCGATTTGGAGGAGTAGCAGCACGGTTGGGAATTTGGAAAACAACAGGCGTCTGATTATAATTATTAACTTTTGTGATTGGCTTGAGATAGTCTGGCTGACCTGTTGTAGGAATGCCATTAGTGATTAGATTATTGAAACTCTTTTCGACTTGCGATGCGTTATCAAAAGGTGTGTTGCTAACTTGGATAGTCGCTAATGGTTGTGGATTAGCAGCCAAGGCTGAATTAGGGAGGAGGTTCGTATCTACCTTCTTCCACAGCGTATAGGTTCCAGGGTCAAGATTAACCAAAAAATCAAATCGGTTGCCTGGTGCAAATGGAACTGAGTTAGTTAATTGCTCCACTGGCTTACCGTATAGAGTAATGCCATCTATAGCAACACGGTATAAAGTTTGAAGTGCTCCAGTTTGAGCAGTACCTGCTCGAAGCTCAAGCAGAATCAAGGCTCGTGGAGTAGAATTGGCATTGATCATTCGCCAGCGTTGAATCTCACCTTTTTGTATATTGAGGGTTGGGTTATTAGCTCCGTTGACCAAGAAAGTTCCTGTGTTAGTATTTCCTGTACGCTCATAAATACCTCGATCTAGCTTTTCTTGTGCTGTTAGGTTAGCAAGATATCCATTATTGCCAGTGAGAGACTGGGCTTGTTCCTCAACTATCATCACTACGTCTGGCGCTCCAGGGCAAATCTCTTGGCCAGCAGGCTCTTTAACAATCAGAGCGCCGACGGTACCACCTCCAACTTGGATCGCAGTAGAACCATGATGATGGGAATGATACCAGTGAGTTCCTGGAGCATGGAATTTAGGTAACCAAGGACAATACTTATTGCTTTTTTCTGGTTTTAGATCGTACAAAACATCATCTGAAGATTCTGTAAGTATGACATCGCCACTAGTCACTTTAGGATCACCAGAAGAGATATAAACAGGTGTTTTATATGGGTCGCTCTTGTTATATCCAACGGATACTGGCGACACATGCAAACCGTGAAAATGAAGATTAGTACTGTTGAAACAACCAGGAGTGTTATGAGTATTGCCAATCGGAAATTTCCCTTGATTCGGCGGACAATAAGTAGATTCTACACCACCTGTTGCAGGTGGTGGGGCTGTGTTTGCGGGAAGGTTATTGGTAACGTTCAGACTAATCAGATCACCAGGGTTAACTAGGAGCGTTGGGCCAGGCTGAAAGGCTGTTGATGAATCTCCAACTTCTCGAATTCCATGGACATATGTGCTTGGATTTGTGAGATCTGGTAGCTGGACTGTTTCAAGATTGCTTGTCAGAGTACAGTAATCGCCAGTCGGAGTAGAAGCAATAACTTTCGGTTGGACAAAGCTGGTATCTGAGGGCAGCGTCAGTGATGGTGAAGTACATGTACTCCCCTTGGCTAGCAAAGTTCCTCTTCCTAAAGTTCTTGCATTTGCCTGAGCCGCTTTAGGTAAAATCAAAACTGCTGCTGCGGCTGCCCCAAAGCCCATAAATTGGCGGCGGTTGAAAGCTGGGTTGGGAGATTCTTGAGATTCTTGAGATTCTTGTTCTTGTAGATCGAGCTGATTTGTGGGCTCTTTTGACTGTGTCATCAGAATATTCTCCTTATTGTTGAATTATTAAAGCTTTGATTAATGGCGTATAGACGCCCAAACGGATAAATTCTCGATGCTTGAGCATTTTTTGAATTCAAAATTCAAAAATTTTGACCGATGGTCGTAATTTAAAGCAAAAAAAAACCTAAAGTTCGACTTATAGTCGTAATTTTGAGTATAGAAAAACAGGCTCGCCAAAAATTGGTTAAAGCTCTGAAGACAGACTTTAAAAACTTACAGTTAGCTGTTAGCAATTGACCAATAGCTAAGAATTTTTGAGGCTTTTTGCTAAATATACACCTTAAAATGAGATCTGCTATCAACCATTCTATGTCGAATTATCACCCTGAAGATGCTTGTGATTAACAATTCTTTATAAGTACTTTATAATACAAAAATGACTTATTCTGAGGTAAGTTTATACAACTAAGTCAAATAATTTACGACTCTTGTATTTTCTCCTAACTTCTACCGCCTGCATCCTTTCTTTTAGTTCCTGACCTAAACTAAAGTTTTTGAGATTTCTTGTGAAAAGATAAAAGTTAATAGCAGACTTGGCAAAATTACGCAAATTTAGTGGCAAAAAGTTTATGATCCAAGCAAAGGTTTCTAGTCTGCCCAATAATTAATTTAAGAACCCTTATTATTGGGCGGCTTTCTGTGCTACTGGTCAATAGGAGTCAATAATATGGAAGCTGAAAATCAATTTTTAACTGCTTTTCAACAAATGCTGAATACTAAACCTAAATTGCTTAAAGACTCTGAAAGAAAGGAACTAGAAGAGTTAATTATCTCATTGCCCAATGATGCCACAGAACTCGCAGAAGCGATCGCAAGTTGGTGTACTGCTCACTCGGAAATAAATCATGCTCTGAAGCAAATTCTAGGGGATTTATTCACCCCAGAAAACAGTGGAGAAAGTACAGGTATGGTCTCTAATTCTGAACTTCAAGAGGAGAACAATCTCAGGGGAACCTTAATTAACAACATTCGCCAGAGTTCTCGTCTCAGCCAATCTATTGATTAGTAGGTAAAAGGTTAAAGGTTATATCAATTTGGAAAATACCAGCAGATAAATAAAATCCTGTAGGGGCAAACGACCCTTTGGGTTCGACACTTCTTGTAAAAGTTGCTCATGGGGGGAAACCCCCAGATCGCGCTGCCTTACCAACGAAAGTGTCCCCCCGTTCGCCCCTACCCAACATTTGTCTTACTTAAACACTGAAATGATATTAAAGGGGAAAAGTATGGCACAGAATAGTATAGAAGGAATTTACGAGGTTTGTATCGGCGTTAGTGACCCGATTCCGATGATTCAATATTGGGAACAATTCGGTTATCAGATTGGTCAGATGGGTGAATTACCAGCCTCAGCAGTCCAGGATTTATATGGGGTTGATTCCTCCTTGCGCTCTGTGCGACTGACTCACCAGAACGCAGATCATGGCTTAATTCGCCTGATGATCTGGAAAAAACCGACCAATGAAGGATTGAAGTTAACACCCATGAGGGTGACGGGGAATCGCTGGGCAAGTACCTTAACTACTAATGTCTTAAATATTCTCAATCATGCGGAAAAAGCTGAGAAGGATGGTTTACCGATCAAATATATCAATCCTGTCTGGACGGTGATTTATCAAGCACCAAAGGGACTGCCTTTTGTTGATAGTCTGGTGGGAGTCAGAGAAATGATGCTGTTGCAACCCTTGACTCGCCAGGTTTTGTTCCAAAGATTTAACTATACTGTCCCTAATTACGGCAATATCAATCAGTCGGCAACTTTCCAAACTAGCCAGGTTACCCATATGGGAATGGTGATTCAGGATGACAGCAAAGAAACTCTCAAGTTTTACGAAGAAGTCTTGGGATTACTACGCACCCAAGATGAAATAGAAAATACCTATGATAATGCCCCTGGTGGACGACCAATTTTTGAGCTGCAACCTGGTGAACGTTTCTGGGTAACTTCCTTTGACGATCCTCGAGCTTCTAAATCAGACTGGCGATTGGCGCGATCAGGTAGGATGTATATCATTCGCTTTCCTGAAGAAATTACCTTGGATAACTGTTTTCACCAAGCAGAACCTGGCTGTTTGGGGATGTCACTCTACACTTATCGAGTGCAGGAAATCAAGGAATATCGCGATCGCATTATGGCAAGTAAGGCTACAAAAGTCACTCCCATTATTACTAATGAGTTTGGAGAGCAAAGTTTTTCCTTTATCTCTCCAGACGGTTATTTCTGGACATTAATTGATTAACTAATTGAATCGGTGATACCAAATTAAATAGGCTTTGCTGAAAAAGTTTTCTCGTGAGGATAGGGAACGGGGAACAGGGAACAGGCAACAGTTTCAGCCCTAGTTTTCGTAATTTTCCTCATCAGAACTGGTCGTAAG
>JAAUYH010017168.1_pt1 | contig 22172 bp, 13 predicted proteins | sample 7278061 | NCBI WGS metagenome assembly JAAUYH01 (sample SAMN14350203, study PRJNA611818) | marine sediment metagenome | isolation source: surface marine sediment (0.6m) | place: French Polynesia: Moorea | collected 2018-08 | reverse complement strand
GGCTTGTTCGTGCTCATAGAAGGGTCGGTTCATTACTCGTTGAGAAGAGTCTTGCAAGGTAGCGTGAACGGGAATCCGAACCAAAACGTATGAAATATCTGGTGTCTGCCCAGCTTTCTGCTCCACACAGATTCGGAAAGATGAATTCGTTCGCGTTGATAATTTTGCCGAGATATTTCTTCCACGCATGCTAGCAATGCCTTGGAGAATCTTGTATCTGGAAGGCAAAACGAAAAGAAGACAGTGCAACAGCTGTCCTCTCCACTCGCAAGAATCAAGACTACATCTGGCATTCATACCGTTTCGTGAGTGTTCCTGTTTAACTAACGTAAGTGCTTGACAGTGAATTAGTAGGTGATGAGCGAATATGTTTCCTACCATTCGAATGGAAGTTGAGTACAACCCAAGCGGAATATCTTCGGCCCAACAGCAACAGAAGTTGAAAGTGAAAAAATCAGCGCAACTGTAACGAAGGAGCAGTGAACAAATTACTGGACTGTAAATTGTAGAAATCTCAGAACTAACATCATTGGTAGGGGAACACACTGTTGAATGGCGGTGAAGGTGGATTTTCCGTCGCACTACGGAACTCGGGGAATAGGACGGCTGAACAAATGCCCATAATATGATTGAAGGAACACGCGACCACATGTAGATCGCAGGCTGAAACGAAGCGGTGTACCTTGTTACCCTGCGCATTACATTTCAGAGTAGGAGGTGACGCACGTTGAGAACAAATCAACGTGACGGCTTGGTTCCATTCGGCGCGGTGCAAGTGGGTGAATGCGAAGCGAGCGAAAAACAGGGAGATATGGGCTGCAGTGAGTTGCTGTTCCGCCGAGCGTGTACAGTACGCTTGAACCCTGGCGCATGACCCACGCGGGTAGACGGGGAACGCGCGTACGCGCGCGCGTGCGGCGGCACTAATTCATCGGTGAAACCACCCTGCGGTGCTCGGGGGGCGACAGCAAGCAGTGGCAGGGGCGTGCAACGGCAGCGCAGCGCGGTGTACGCTGCGCGTGGTCGCGCCCTAGAGGGAGGAGCAGCAAACAAAGCGGTGCACAACTTTACAAAGCGGCGGTCGCGACTACGAATACAAACATACGCCAACTACGGATTTACGGTAGCACAGAAAGCGATCTAACCCTCGCGCACGGCCGAGCGCACGACAGGGATGAGGGCCGAGACGAGTACACCGGCACCCACGACGGCGTACACCTCGCCACGGGTGACAGCCGTGGCATCGTCCTTGGCACGGCCCTCGGTGGCCGCGCTTGCCCTGGTGCCGAACATGGAGGTCATGTCACTGACGGTTCTCGTGATGGTAGCCCAGCCACCGCCAGCGGTGCGCTTGCGCACGGCGGGGACGGGCTTGGGGGCTTCGTCGGTGGGCTGATTGTTGGGGAGCTTGTTGTTGACGGCCTGCAGCACGTCGGCGTGGCCCGCCTTCTCGGCGGCCATGGCGGGGGTGACACCCTTGGCGTCGGCGGCATGCGCATCGGCGCCGTTGTCCAAAGCGACGCGCACGACATGGGCGTAGCCCTCGCGGGCGGCGAAGTGGAGGGGCTGGCGACCGTCGCGCTCTGTGGCATGGACATCGGCGCCGGCGGAGATGAGGCGACGGGCGATGTTGGCGTGACCGCGGTGGGCGGAGAAGTGGAGGGGGGTGCGGCCGGCCTTGGTGCGGGCGTCAACATCGACACCGCTGTCGAGCAGGGCGGCGACAGCGGCCTCGCGGCCCTCCCAGGTGGCGAGGTGCAGCGGGGTGCTGCCGGCCTTGGCGCGCACGTCTGCGTCAGCGCCCGCGTCCAGCAGCGCGCGCACGGCGCCGTCCGCGCCGGCGGCCGCGGCGAAGTGCAGCGCGCACCAGCCGTCGGGGGAGAGCGCAGCGTTGAGCACGGGCGGCTCCAGCTTGGCGGCCTTTGCGGCGACGGTGTCCCAGTCGCGTGCCACGCATGCGGTGCGCATCACGTCGTCAGTCATGTCGTCCTCGTGTGGCTGTTCCACGCAGCGATGGCACAGCAGCACTAGTTGTGTGGCTATTTCCGCAATTACAATTCCGCACAGCACCAGGCCCGACGTTCTCCGGTACATCGTGTTCCGTTGCCGTGGCTTGTGCCATGGCCCGCGCGCGCGCGCTGCTGTGTTTAGGTGGCCGTGTGCGATATCTGCGATGCATAGACCGTCGTGCGTGATAGTTTATCGATTGTACATGTCCTCCTGCTTAGTTGGATAACGCTAAATCTAACTCGGTTAACGCCGCGATATCGATGGTGCCCCCGAACTCTCCCCCCGCCTCACTTTCTCCCGTCGTGCGAACCGAGTGCGCCGTCATCGTCGACGGCACGGCGGTGGTGGCGGCGGTGCTGGGCATCGGTGCGATGGGTAGTGTGTCGCAGTCGGTGGTGCTTGGCAGTGGTGGTATTTGAAGCGTGTTGTTTTGTTCAGTCGTTGGTGTCATGGGCGATGTCGGTACGGATGTGCATAGTGGTACTGCAGATAGTGTGGGTAATGCGATAGGTGGTGGCACCGTCCCAGCCGGCATCGGTGTGTTGTGCAGAAGTGCAGCGAGGGCGTTTTGGGTTTGAGCGAGTCCCTGAGCGAGTTGCGCTACGAGCGCCTCAAGTTGTGCCATCTTCTGACTGGTGGTCATCTGTGCACCTGCCTCACTCGCTGCCTCCAGTTTACGACGCAGACGACATCGCTTCGCACTCTCCGAGTTTTGTCTTTTGCGGATCAGTCGACGCAATTCGGCAGGCGCTCCTCGCACAGAGGTAGGCAGTTGTTCAGGTGCAACCGACGGCGTAGATGTAGCAACCGAAGGTTCCGTAGAGGTGGCGGCAGTAGTGGTAGTGGTAGTAGTAGTTGTCGTGGTGGCGGCGGCCGCAGCAGCAGCAGCGGTAGCAGTGGTCATAGTGAGGGTGATGGTGATTGATGGGTAGGGAAGGTAGGAGGGGATTGATAGCTACAGTGTACCAGAGAGCAACGGAGTTGTGTATAAGTAGGACAAGATGGAAGCAGGGTCACAGGGAGTCGAAACTTCCAAACCGACGTGCTATCAAAAGAAGCAAAAGAGAATGACAGCGAACAAAATATTCGAATGGCCTCTTTCGACTTTGCTTCCCGACCACACCGATACGTAGTGACTTTTAAACGCACTGCTGACCAGTACAGTAGCTGAAAATAAATCGTGAGAAAGAGACGGGATTCGGCACCGGCGCGCCCACGGCTCGGAAAATGATACTCACGCGAAGGTGAGTGAAAGATATAAGAAAGGTGGGATGGCTTGTCCAAAGTGTAGTGGTTGGGGGGTGAGAGGGAGAAGGCGAGAGCGAGAAAGAGACGGAGAAAGGTGGCAGGTGGGAATCCTTACATTGCTTGTGGGTTGAGTACTGTAGTACGGTTGGGAAGTTAATCGAAAGCCCGATCTGGGACGCATGACACGTATGCGTGCACAACTAAATTCAATCGTGTCGTACGATGCTCGGAATGCACATAGAAGCGCGTGATTATGAAACGGGCACAAGTGCAGCTTAATCAGCGCACTGTCCACCGATGCAACGGTGCATCTTCACGAGCAGGTTTGTTTGCTTGCACCCTCGTCTGCGCATGTTTGCCTTTTTCCCACGAGTCCGCCACTAGATACAGTACACTCATGTACTGTACAGTACAGTACGCTGTACAGCGGTCGTGTGTGGGTGGGTGCGCGGGTGTGTGGATGGGTTGGTGCCGAGCCTTCTATTTGCGTTGACGCTGAATACTGTACCGATTTCTTCCTTCACGCACGTTCACTCGTGTCCCGTGCCTACCCCAACCCCGAATACGCTTCCCTCCGCTGTACGATGCTTATCTCAATGCTAGGTCTTTCTCTATGGTGTGCTAACGCGTAGCGCCGCTTTGACCAGTTTTCGGTGCCTCGCAGTCTACCGCGTACCGCACTGTACTAGAACAGTATTCTCTCCCCGCATTATTCCTCGTGACCAGCACGCGCGTGTGCTCGCGCGCCCGCTCCCACTCCCCGATCTATTTTCGTGGGAATCTACATGAAGAGATGCTGTACCTACAAGCGCCGTACTGTACACCTCCTTAGTGTGGAATATAGAGTGTGATTGTATTTTTCCGCTTGTATCCAATTCGTTGCTCTATTATAACCGTAGCACTGTTATTCGTTGAATTTCCCGTACAAACGCTTATCATATCACCCAGTACACGAATTGGATGGCAGCTTTGTACCGTACCGTATTGTTCCAATAGACGACCCATCCATCCTGTTCGATCCTTCCCTCTCCCAACTTGCTCATCCATTTTGTAATCTACAGTACACTACGGTACTACCGGTAGTCAGTGCAATCCTACGGTACAAACAATCTATCTGCCCGCCAGCATCTCTCCCATGAAACCTTCAAAGCTGCCGCCGTACAGCTGTTTGATCCCTTACCGTAGACTTCAACTGATCGTACTGCCCGTCCTGACCTGAACTCACCTCACCTCACCTCACCTGACAAGTCAGCATATGTTTCATTGGTCTCTTACACTCAATGCACTCCACACCAACGCCTCTTCCAACTCGATCACCATTGCATCTCACGGAAAGTTGTCCTTATCGACGTGGACACGGCCATTGTTGTAGAAGCGAAGGATGGCATTTACAAAACATACCTAGGTGGTGCGAGATACGAAAAGAGAACAACCGGGGCACTATTTACAAGAGTGTGCCTCATTTGATACAATTTCAATAAAGATAAGCGTTTGTTAGGTGTCCACCCAACTTCACATAGCCGCCTTGGCAGCGCACTGCTCCAGTGCTCCGTAGAATAACAACTCGTCTGTGATATTTGTGGCAGGTGCAAACTCAATCTCTGAAAACGGTGATCCCACATCCACCGGTTCGTTCACTACCGGCATATTCTCCGCCTCAATTTCTTGCGCCGCTCGAATGGTCGAGTCTGTGTCTGACACCGTGTGCTGCGATACCGTAGGTGAGGTCGTTTGCGTGCGAGGTACTACAGCTTGCTGTGGGGTGTTGGATACTGGTACGTGCCGCGCCGCCGGCATGGTAGCCCTTGAGGTGCCGTGTACGACAGGTAGTTGATGGAATGTTGCCGTGGGTAGATGGTGTTGCGGAACTGCCTGTTGTGCCGAGCGTGCGATGAGTGTGGCAATGGTGTGTTGAGTTTGAGCCAGGCGACGCGACAGATCAGCGACGAACTGTTCGAGACGTGCCATCTTCTGGGCAGTGGTGAGTTGTGTGCCAGCCTCCTTCTGAGCCTCGAGCTTGCGGCGGAGACGGCAGCGGCGTGCACTCTCCGAGTTCTGGCGTTTGCGGATGAGCCGGCGCAGCTCGGCGGGGGCGCCACGCACGGAGGTGGGGAGGAGCTCGGGCTTGATGGCAGCGGTGGTGGTCATGGTGGGTTGAGGTTGGCGTCGGAGTTGTTGATCGGCGCTTTATTTAAATCGAGAAACGCGAATCATTGATGCATTGTACGAAACACACGGCGCACGGGTCGTATCAAATGCGCAGTTCTATTGACGACAGCACACTTTTCCTCACGCCCTATTTTCTTCTATCCCATCGAATTATCTATGCGATGCATACGTACATTGAATTCAAGTGTGGGTTCTATTTCTGCTTGATTTCGCACGCGCACGCTCGCAAGAACGCGACTATTTGCTCCATTGCCCCTCGTGTGCATGCCGTGCGTGGCACCTTCGGCTCCGCCATCGCGAGACTTGCGCTACCGCCGGCCGGCGCACGGCGCCGCGGAGAACTCTTCGCATCGCCAGTGAGGCTGCGAGGACGGAGCTTGCAGCCCTGCAATGTTCCTGGAATAGTCGGTTGCGCCATCCTCCGTGCCGTGCCTTACACACCATCCATACCGGAACCGAACCTTTTATCCAATGCCCGATCTGGGACGTCCTTGACACGTTTGCTTCCCTTCGTATCATATATCGCGCCCATTCGAACATGCGACGTGTCTGTGCTAGCTAACTTGGTCCCTTCGCTATACGTTGCATGCTTCCTGATTGTGCTCTCTATTGCTTCTAGCCGCGCGGTTGGACAACTCGATCGTGCTCCAACTCGATTTAGTTTTGCCGTTGTTTGCCATCTTTCGTTGCGCTTGCTCATCTCGGCGTGTGAGGTCGAAAGCAACCCAAATCAAACTAAACCAAAGCGGTATTCTCTTGACCGTTATCTAACGTAACAACTCGCTTCTATTTGTTTAGCCATCTACCAATCTATTCCTCAGCTTTAGATGTTGTGCCAATACCGCAGTATACCGCACTGTAGTGGGCGGGCGTTCATGCTTCTAGTGTCATGGCTTTGTTCCCAATGATTCACAGTTTTGTGCCAGGGCTGCCACTCTCGAGACGTCCCAGTTTGACGTGGCTCCAATCGGCTGGGCTGAGACTGTAGCACATTCTTCTCTTTCGCCGCATGTATTCTATGAAAATAGACACCGTCAATGGCGGGAACCCTGGCTTGCCCACTACAGTACGCCGCGACTTGCGCATGGTGGGCGCAGTGAACTCTGTTGGATGAGGAACGCACGCGCGATGTTGTTTAGTGAATTCGATCTGACGATGCAGTTTCCGTAACAATTTCTTGCTTGTTGGCGCCCGCATGCAAGAGTACAGTACTGCCCTCGTCCTTCGGCTACGATGTGGCTGCTCGATTTGCGACTTTTCCGGAAGGAGGAACGTGGTGTTTTCCGTCGACGATCTTTTCCCAACCCCAGTCGTACTCTGTCCACCTACTGAGCCACTGAGCCACACCATCGTGCCCTACCCATTTTCCCTATCATCTGCCGAATTTGAATTAGTCGCTTGCCGTGTACAGTACACCTAAGCGATCCATCGGCGCTAGTGTGATCGTCAATCATCTTGGGAACGAGGGTAGCGTGACCACGGGTTGTCGAATAGAAACTTAGGGTGTTTGCGCTATCCTATAGATTCGCTGCTGTATTGCCGCCTGCATGCCGTGTTTCGACGTTGAACACCTGGAAACGAACTCCACATTACTCTCTCTCTGGCTGTGAGCGCTCGTGCGGCGGTTCTATACTCGAGTCTACATATCGGGAGTTTCGGCACAACGCAAAAACATGGTGTGTACTGCGTGTATGATGCGTCAAGAAAAACACACACCGATGTTTCGACGTACGGCTTGCAACGTGCGACAGACATGAACAACAAATACCGGTAGCACTATTCCTGATTCGCGCTTCTACGTCGTATTCCTTATTCCGCCCATTTCTTCTAAAATCCTTCGAAAATATTCCGCCTGCATTGCACTCGCTGTGCATACTAGAAACTTCTCATCCGTTTGCCTCCTGCATGCCAATGTCTAACATTTATATACGCTCACCTGTACGCCCAATCGATGAACTCGCGCTGCTGGTGCGATAATCATTCACTTCATTGATTTCTGCGCGCGTTGTGAAAGTTTGGTTTCTAGGAAAGTTGTGAACTTTCCTTGAAGTATGACCTGTAAATTGTGTCGCATCACCACCTGCCTGTACAAATCCAACCTAGCGAGTGCCATAAAAAAGAAGCGCGGTGCGTTCCAAAAACAAAGAAACTGCAGGGTCTCTAACCTCGCATTTGGTTCGGATCGTGGTCGTAAGCTACCGTAGCACGTACCGGTAGTATCAGGTGTACCTCATGTGCAAATTCCTCGACTAAATGAGAAATTTGTTGAACGTAGATTTCGGGAAACGATGGACCATGAATTACTAAAATAAGTTTCAAAGTTGATGGACCCCGGCACTTAACTTCATAACAGTCGATCCTCTACATATACCACACTATTTTAAAATTTCGCGTTCCTACTCGGTCAATTTCAAATGCTCACGTCTGTGCTTCGATTGCTTTGCAATGTAAACGATAAGAAATTGAAGGGGTGAAGTGTGACTGAAATTCTCCCTGGTCAGATGCATGGAACGTGTATCAGCAGAGGTGGTGCCAGGCAGGTAATGCCAAGTTGGGTTCATGACTGAATTTTGACTAGAAACAGTTATTCAATGGCGCTTTCCAATAGATGATGTGTCTTCTACTCTTTGCGGAACCATGGACGGCATATTACAATCATTTCCAGTTCTGTTAATCTTAGAATCTCTCTGACGGCACATGCCGTTACTGTGCAATATCTGCAATTTCATCTTCGTATTCTCGTTCAGGTTCCACATCCTTATCCACGCTCGGGACGGCTCGGAACGGCATATTGAATGCGGCATGCAACCGTGCCACTTTCGTATCACCGAGCCCAGGCACATCTCTCAACCGCTCCGCACTAGCCTCCGCAATCTTCCGGAATGAACCCAAATTGTAGCCGAGTGTCACCGCATCTGTCTTGTTCACGCCACGAACCGCGGTGAGCGGATGCTCCGATTCCGCCGCGGCACCTCTCAGTAGTGCGTCCCCAACTTTCCCGTCGTACGCGCGCAGACACTCGAGATATCGGCCCGCCTCCCTGTGGCCCGCGCAGCAAAGAAGCGTGAAATTTCGCAACAAGCACAACGTCTGCAACTCATGACATCGCTTCTGATCGGTGGTGTCCATCACCAACAACAGCACATTCAAGCGGAATTGGGGCGACCCCCGCAACGCGTTTATACGCTCGTAAATGTATCCAGGTTTCAACAGATGCTGTTGTAATGAGAGTAGTAATACCGCCGTCGTCGGACCCGTCACAAAATCAGGAACCAGCCCCCGAACTATCTCTTTCCGGACATGCCGGACATGCCGTGCCGCTAACGTTTCTGCGACGCTAGGTGACACCAGCAGCGCGACTTTTGAACGCTCGTGGGCGAGTGAGCGTTGTATCTCGCGCCGCGACGAGTTGGCCATGAAGCAAACGTCTTCAAATAGCTCAAGAATAGAGCTTCATGGAACAGTAACGACCTGCTCTCGCTCCGAACCGAGAGAACGATGCAACGAGGAAGGAGAGGTTGCGCACTTCACTCCAAACCACCAAAAACCCAGTTAAGCAAACTAAGGTACAATTTATCGAATTTAGGTTTGGATGAGCCCATGCGCAAATAAGCAATTTTTGTGCCAAGCTCACCTTACCAATGCGCAATCTGACCATCATTGGTGGCGGCGTTGCCGGCCTCACCGCAGCGCGTATCCTTTCCCCTCATTTTCACACCAGTGTCATTGACAAGGGAAGGCGATTAGGCGGTCGATGCGCGTCGGTTCTGTTCCGAGGTGTGGTGCTGGACCAGGGTGCGCCGTATTTTGCGTTATCCTCACGAATGCGCGAATTTCTTGCTCCCATTCTATCTCCAGTTCCAGGAACCATTCATCTTCATGTTGAGGAAGAGCAGTGGTACATAAGAGATGGGGCAAATACTATTGGGAAATATCTTCTTGCGGGTACTGATGTTAAAGTGCGAACGAAATGCCGTGTTGTGCGTTCCGATGCCGGGTTGGTTATCGAGGAGAGCGGGGAAAACATCGAAGGCATAGTGATTTGTACTGTTCCGTCCACGCAAGCTGTTGCCCTCTTTCCCGAACTTGTAAGCGTACGTGAGAGACATAGGCCGTGTCTCGTGGGAGCACTTGCGTATAGGGGTCCCATTGATGACGGTGGAGTATACGCGCGAACTTTTGAAGAGGGTCCTCTATCGTTAGCAGTGCGTGAAAGTTCGAAGCTTGGGCGGGGTGCTGTTGCAAACGAAACAGTATTTATGGTTCACGGGAGCGAAGAATTCAGTCGATTAAATCTCGAACGTTCAGGTGAACAGTGGATAGCCGAACTTCGAGATGCATTGGAAGAAGAATGGGAGGGCGTTGGTGATGCGGAATTTTTGGGTGCTTGGTCGAAGAGATGGAGGTACTCGACAGTGCTGCAAGAGGAATCAGACAGACCACAGGAGAAGGATGGCATTTATTTTGCAGGTGATTGGGTCGAGCCCTATTCCGCAGGGCTCTCCGACATCGAACTCGCAATGATGTCCGGCGCTAAATGTGCGCAAAGAATCGCTGATGCCTACGGTTTGTCAATAAAGATTCCCTTTTGAAAGTAGGAACTGAACAATATGAAGAAATGAGCTAAGATTCGAAGTTCCGGAATCCTTTGAGCTACACCCGAACATTGCCCACTGAATCCTTACAAGTTTTGAGAACAGGGGGTCCTCACTTTTAGGCTCTGTACGAGTAGGGGCGTGACGTGAAGACTCCTTGTTTCAGAAGCATAGCCAGAAGAAACAAGTAGAAATCTAATTGTTTCTGATTATTCCATGCTGAGAACTTTTTGAGTTATTCTGTTAGTGCGGTGAGTGAAGACACACAGTAGAATTGCCGTAAAAGACTAGTGAACATGCGCGGCACTAATTACATAGCTGAAAAGGTGTTTAGTAGTGAAATCTAAAATTAGTGAAAAACTAAATCAAGACAAAATGACACAATCACATTACTTAGAGGCTATGACTTCCTTCTTTCAGAATAGGATCAGCAATCAACTAGGCAATGAGATCTAGCAGTTGCCGAAACGTTGAACATCTGAAACCCAAGAAAACTGAATCTTCCAAATTGATTCGAACCAGCAGTGTCCTATTCCTCGTTGAATCATCTCGAGGTTACACGAAGAGGCAGCGATAAGGTCGGACCATGGGAAAACGTAGACCGCCGTTCGTACAGTACCGTCATATCAATGTCAAAATCATCAACATACAAAATCAAGAGGAGAAGGTTGTCCAATTCGCTATAATAATAATACATGCAAGTTTGCAAACAGTATCCATCTTCTTCAGCAATGGCGCGATTTCAGTTTCTCTCTGTCTAGAGTCGTAGTGCAAATAATTCACAGACTAATTCATAACATTGAATTTCCCAGAACTAAGACTTGGTTTTATGTTCAAAAAAACTATTCGCAATTTCAACTTTGTGCAGCAATAAAAATCTTGAATGCCTGTAGATCAGAATGTAAATCTGTTAGCTCGTACTCATCCCAAAAAACGAACTGTAATTGAACTGGCCGATTACTATACTAAAATTCAGATGCAAATCATAGATGAAGTCTTACTTTTAACAATCGAGCTGCTTCTTAAATAATGCCGTTGAATCATAAAACAAACGTAGTATAAAACTATCTGTTGATTTCTATCTTTATTAGAGAGACTAGCTCCTCTCGCCCTTCTCAGTCAGATTTATCAACTGTGATTTTGCGTGGAAATGAAATTTCGTTTTAAATATGCAAATTCTATGTTTTATTTAATAGTAGCGTTCCAACCTATAAATATTATTTGTACAATTAATAGTATATCATTCCCCACATCCAGGAACATTAATTTGTTCGAAGCCCAACGCTAAAAAATCAGTACACTTTCAAGAGCTCAAAATAAGATAAGCGAAAGAATCCAGTGATTTTTCTATTTGTTATTCTCTCTTTTGTAAGTTATAATGGCTTATTTTTGTTCTCATTTGAGTTGAATTCGGTCTGCAGTATAGTTATCGAAAAAACTGGGCCAAGTATTGAACTTTTGTCGAGTACTTTCACAACAACCGTTTTGTAGAAGAAAAACTTTTAGCGTACTTATTTTTCTCATTCACTTAATGTACCATTAATGAGTATCCTATGGCGATAATGCAACATTTATTTTGCATAAACCAGGCTGCACTTCATTTTGAGTGTATGAAAAAAGATCGTACTTCTTCATCATTCAATCGAGCGGAATATTTCTGCCATGCCTAAAACTTATTAGCTTATTCTTGAAGCCAAAATCATGCCCTACGAAGGTCTGTCCTTCTTCGGCAAACAACATATAGCCACAATTATTCCCATTGCTATAATTAGTGCTACTCCAACCACACTAGCAACGATAGTTGCAGTTGAAGATTTTAGAGGCCCTCTATTGTTATTTCCAAGGTCAAGGCTCGAATTGAGGAGCTGAGGTAACAGTCGAACTTCCACTTCCTCAAATCCAATAGTATCCAAATATTCTTCCAGTTTTCTTTCTCTTATAAACTGTACCACTGAATTTGAAACTTCTTGTTTGGAATCTTTTTCAACTACCACATTGTATTCGATATCAAAATAACCTTCTTCTTCCGTGCTCTGGGCCTTTACAAGCCGCCAGTTATTTAAGGGAATTGAGTTACTTTTCGCAGAAAATTCTGCAATTTCTTGATTCAGTTCTGCACTGAATCCAGAAGAGGGTGAATAAACATTTAGAGGCAGTTCCAAAATATCTTCGTTGTCAGCTACAGTTGGTTGAGTATCGGGAATTGCGATTGCTCGAAACGGTTCATTAGAGGCTTCGGGGCTAATATCATTAGTAATCTCAGATTTGACACCAGATAAATTGCCCTCAAACATAGTTACTTCAAACTCTCCAGACGGTTCTATTTCATTGATTTCCCTCGTTAGACCACCGTTCGAGACATATTTCTTAACATCGCTCACAGTTCTCTTAACATCAGAAGGTTTCCCAATAAATCTATATGCTGCGATGAAAGTAGTTTCGGAAGTTTCATAAACATCCCATAACAAGTAATCTCTATCATCAGTACCTGTCGCGTTCGAAATCAACCACTTAATTGCGTCTCCTAGATCAGACGGAAACCCAAATACCGGAGATTTGGTTTCCAATAAAATCTTTTCTGATAAGATTTCACCCTCGGTAAGTGAAAAATTCCTTTGAGCCAACTCGCTAACAGCGTGTTCATTTTCAGGAATTGCATAGTCGTCGGTTGGTTCTGTTGTTTCAACTGATAAGGCAGCTGATAATTCTGATTTCCCGGGAGAGACAGTTAAGGGCAATTCTTCTATTATTTCGGGGCTCTCCTGAACTCGTTCAATTACTTCATCAGTTGCTTGTGGTTCTAGGTCGGAAACAAAATAATTCTCTTCTACAGCAGAAATAGTTTCAGTAACCGCAACTACTTGTCTCTTTGGCTTTGGACTGGATTGTTTTGGTTCAGGGGAAGTAGATGGTGTTGGATTCGATTTTTCTTCAGATTTCATAGAATTATTTGTGGTCGAATTAGCAGGCGTTTTTGCCTCTCCTTCGCTTGATTTTTTGTCTAAATTTCCTGATATATTCTCCTTTGCACTTTTCGAGGTATTTATTTTAACTTCGTTCGCATTTCGAAAGGCCACTTTGACATCTGGATACCCATACTTAGCATAATCTTTGTTGAGTGTTCCAGAAGAAATATATTCATTCACATTTTCGTCAATTCTATCTTTTTCAGCATCCGGCACATCAGCAACAATGTCGAATTTGGATTCTGTTGGAGTTGAGCCAATTAATTTTGTCTGCCATCGAGTAAAATCTAGTCCAGTCAGAGCGGAAAGAAACATAGCTGTGCCTTGTGCGGCGAGATCGGCGGGAGTTTCGTCATGGCTGGCCACGAGTTCAAATTTCAAATTAGCAGAGTCTACAGAATAAAAAAGAAGAAACGAAATCAAGATACATGCATAGTGACGAGCAAACATAGCGCAGTCACAATTTTCATTTCATAGACTGTTGCTGAATAATAAGCTTCGGGTATATTTTAATAAAATTCCGTGGCCCATAGTGTCTGATTCTTTTTTCCGGACAACTCGAAATGTCCCTGCGGGACAGTATTTAGAAAAATCGTTGAAGACGTGTCTACTGGTTAACCGCATTGAAAGTTACGGATGTACTTTTCCTCGTTACGAATGTTGTAGATTATAAATTCGAATTCATTCCACAGAAAAAAAATTAGTAAAATTAGTGTTCAATGTAGTCTGGAAGCTAAAATAATCTGTTACTCACGAGAACCAGTGTTAAAATATGACTCAACTACTCATATTGCAACTAGGAAATATTAACATTTTTATTTTCTACATATAATGATTAAGCAACGAACAAACAAATCAACACGCTGAAATTTGCATCAATTTCGTTAAGGTGGTTAATTTACTTGTATAGTGCTATTAATTTCTGTGGTTTTCTTCTTTCACTTAGCCACAAATAAATCTGATTAGAAAGAGCTATATACGAAAAACCAACTACCGTACTTCAATCTCCATTCAGATGACCATTGGTGAGATTGTGGATTACTGTAGATTCAGCTTGTCGCATTGGTCATAAATATGATTCTGTATTCCTGCACGAAAAATTAGGTGGAACATACGCAGAGTGACAATCAGTAAAAACACATTTCTGTTTTTTTCATGGAGGCAATTCTTGACTGTGTTCGTCCACGCAGCACAATGAACACGACCCGGGGGGCTTGATCAGAAAAATATAAATAAAATATTTTCCTATGTGAAAATGCGTTGAAATGATGACAATACCGAAAATCACGAGATGAATTTGATAGGCCAGTAATGGGAGCGACGAACCAGTGACTGATGTTGGCAAAAAAATCCTCTGTGCAGCCGAAGCTGCTGCCATCTTGTATTCACAGCAGGGCATAACTCTCAATTTCTGTGGCTTCATGAAACTTGCACAAGCAAATTGTGTGTGAAGCCGCAGGACCCACCCCGCCAGCACGCACCGCGCAGATGACGCGGTACTACGGAAGACTCATCGTCGTGTTGGCCGCGTTGGCCGTGTTGTTCGCGAGCACGCACGGCGACCCGTCGGCTGAATTCAGGTACGTGTATGGTGGTGCGAAACAGGCGCCGTTCACCACGGCGTTGAAGGCGGAAAATGGTGCTGCGGACCTACTGGGACGCCTCGGCAAGTGGTTTCAGGAGACGTCACGGGACGTGCACGGACGGCGTAAGAAGTCGGACGGCTCGGAATGCACACTCCGTGGGCAGCCATGGATAGATGAAGCGGAAAAGTACGTGGAAGACCGCAATATCTCCAAAATAGACAAGAGCTGTGCTACACGTACCGAACATAATAAGGCCAACCTCAGTCGCGCGTTCAATCTACTTGAAGAGAGCTCGATATTATTCCAGAGTATTGGTAAACGGGCGGTTAATCAAGACCCGGACCTACGTGCCCTCAGTTTGAACAGGCAGAAGGGGATATTCGCTGTCAAAGACCTGATATACCAAAAAGAGGACCAGGATTGCAGGCTGAACTACCTCGCCGCTGTGCGCGTGGAAGGCATCTGGTATATTGCTGTTACGGTGACCGATACACAGCCGAATGCCGGGGGCAAACGCAAACGTCTAGTCGAGCATGTGGCATCGGATCTGAGGCCCCCAAGGATGCTGAAACTGTCACCGGAAGCTAAGAAGGCCAATCTCAAGGGCGACAAGGAGTGGCACAAAGCTCCCACGGAAAATTATACCACCACCTACGCCACGCTCACCGGGAGCTCGCACATCTCACGAATCCATCGCATGGATTTCGAAGATAATCGCGCATTGAATAACGCACTCGAGACGAACATCCTCGCCGTCGACCAAGCGCAAGACGCGATCACGCCCGCAAATTTGGCAATTCTTATCCTCCCCTTGTTTATGTCATTCATTCCGGTCGCGCTGATTGCGGATTTGTCCGAAGTGGCCACATTTTTCTACGTGCTGCTCACCGATGTGTTTGCGGCAGTGCCGTTCGTTATCAAGGGTGTGGAACTCGTCATCACCGGTACTACCACGCGCGAAAACGCCGAAACCTGGTTAGTCGGCGATGACGACGGACCGCAAGTCGCTGAAACATGGGCGGCGGCGTGCAAACCTGTGACCAAGTTCCGTACGATTGGCATTATCATTATTGTCGTCGGACTCACAAGCATCTTGTCCGGCATCCTCATCGAACATCTGGCACGTAAATACATGAGCCGTTTACGTGACAAGGGCGAGAAACCGGAGCCCTTCGGCCCCGCGCTGCTGCACATGGGGCCCTACATCCCAGTGGGCGCTAACTACGTGCCTGCCAACTCGAACTACGAGGACGCGCTATCGCCAAACATTGGGGCCGACCTACCACCGCCGCCGCCCGCAGCAAGCCCCATGACATCGGTGCGATTTTCGAACCTGTTCTCGGGGCTGCTGCGACGCAACGGGCGACGACAACGCGAGGAAGACCAACCACCGATACTGGACGACACTAACCACCAAACAGTAGGCATCACGCCGGCGGTGCTGGGCGTGCGCCAGCGAGGTAACGCGCAGAGCAGAGGTGTAGAGTACGAGGAGGCGATCTAGTGGACAGTGTGGGAACAGTTGTGTTTTCGTGGGGATGGGATTCCTGAACGTAGTTGTGGAGGTTGGGTGTTGTGGTAAATTATCACGTGATGGCGGCGCATTGTCGTGTGTGTCCGGTGCGTTTACCGAAGTAGTTGTAACCCTCATTTTCTACCAATTTACACTCCGTTTCTATCGTGATCTTCCCTCTGTAACTCAACCTCGCGAAGGTCCGCCTCGCTCCGAAAACCACGCTTCTGCGGGATATGGTGACGGCTTGAAGCAACACAATATCTGCATTGTCTATCCTGAATATGAAATTGCGCGGGCGCGACGACGAAATGATAACCGTACGACAATACACCGCCTCACCGTGTAGTACTTCACATTCCACACTCTCAGTCTGACATGTAAAGCGGAATATTATGTTGGTACTCCCCCACTGCTGTACTGTGCAGTACGGTTTCCAGGTTCCCACTCACACGCGCCACACGAATTGTCGTTTACCTCCAGCCATCGACTCGGCGTTGCATGACATGATTCTTTGAAACGAAGAAACTTTGTCATCATCTGCCGACATGACATTGACACTCGTGCACCGTACTACCGTACTGTATCATCCGATACAGTATTCTCTACGCAGTTAGTTCGCTTCGGACGTGTTCCGAACCACAGATTGTTACGTTTAGGTAGAGGACGATACTCTACCAACACCTTGTCGATTCTACAGTACTCGATACGTTACTACGGTTGGTATCTTACTGTCGCCGTAGTTGCTACAGCAGAACTGGCAAATCGACATTCATCCATCTTTCGTCGCCCCGCGAACGTTACATGGTAACGCATAGGTCTACCATCACTTCATGCGCTACCCGCTCTCCCCATTATCATCAGCAAACAAACCAAATCGCATCAAATATGCTAAGCAATCTCGCCTTTCAAGCCGGCCAACCTGAGAGATGAAATGAGTAGTGTTGTCATTCGACTACGAAACAACGACATTGATATGTCTATACATCTCCACAAGCAGCGATGGCTGCCATCCACAGCGCACTGAGTTTATATAAATAAGCGTTAAACATCCAACCTTCATTCTCCCGCGCCACCGAACCAAGTTACATCTCAAACGTACATCCTCCGGCACCACCCGGATATATCACACACCGCCTGTTGTGCCTACTTGCAGCAGTTCGATGCTCCTATCATCATAGTTGAGATCGAGGTCCAGCCCCAACTTTTCATAAGCCTCACGAATAGCGGCGTGATACAAGTCCCAATTCGCATTATCTTTCCGAATCCGCGTCCGCAACTCCCGTTCCGGGGTGAACAGCCGCACCTGATCCACCTTCACGAAGTTCTCGTGCTTCTGCACCGACGGCAGGAACCGGATATGCACCTCGCTGCCCACGAAGACCTTGCCGGCCTTGCTGGGGTCGTACGACACGTCGGCCGCCTCCACGATGCCGGGCCACGGGGGGTACCCGTCATAATTCGCCAGCACCAAGTCGCCCAGCTTCAGCAGATCCGGCATCTCCTCCTCGTCTTCCTCCTTGCCCTCGCTCAAATCGAGTCGGTCACACGCTTCCGCAATCGCAGAGCCTAGCTGCTCGCAGTCGCCGTGTGGGAGACAGTACATCTCGAGGTTCTCCAGCGTGAGCGGCACGACGAAGTTAATCGGCACCCACGCCACTGAGTACTCCGAAAAAAAGAACACGCGCACGAACACTTCGATATCGTTAACGCGGCGCCACTCGCCGAGATACTTCAGCAGCGTGTCGGGCTTAATCACGCCCGGCCAGTAAGGGTGGATGCCGTACTTGGCAATCACCAAGTCGTTCTCCTTGAATTCCGCCGGCGTGCGGAGGGGCGCGTGTGGCATCTGCCTTGCACGTGCACGTGCACGTGTCAAGGGACGTGCATCGTTGTCCTGTTCTGCAGCTTGCCGCATGGATCGCGTCACGCGCTTTGGAGGTACCTTTACTCCGGGATCCTCCATTTGCTCGTCGCTGTCGTCGTCGGCCCCCTCGTCTGATGATTCGAGAAGCCACGTAATTGCGCGCTTTGGTTTTTTTGTGGAATCCAGGGACTCTGATTTGGGTAGCGCGCTTCTGCGTGGTGGGGGTCTTATTATGCCCGCCCGGCCCTTTTTCCGCGTATTAGCACGCGTGTGGTGATGTACACGTACTGCATCTACATCTCCCAAATCTGCCGTGCGATCGTTGTCCACAGATGTGCCACCTGTACCTCCATCGAAGACACGCTCGTCTTTTGGCGCTCTATCACAGGTAGCGCAACTCGCCGCATTGTCCATGCCTCCGTCATGAACGTTCACTGTCGCTCCTCTATCATACATGACCACAGTTTCGATGTCCATGTGACCGTCGGGGTCATCTTTGGGTTCCCTATCGCGCATCTTCGACTCGTTGATTCCTCTGTCCTTCACATCCACTTCAACGACACATCCGTCATGGATGATGGCAGTTGAAACAGGGAACCCGTTTCCGTAGTCGCAAAAAATGCCTCTACCAGACATGTCCTCAGCTCTATCGCACATGTCTTTCACGGGCAGACATCTGTCAAATACGTTCTGCACGGAAATCCCTCTATCGCCCAAGCTTCTATCGACAATACCACGATTTTCATAGTCGACGTTCACGCTGCCTTTATCGCCTCCGCTCGCAAGTGCGACATCTCTATCGGGCGCTGGTTCATCCGCAACACCTCGATCGACTCCTTCGATGGTGACACTTCTACGACGGACCACACCTGTGACGCCTCTGTCTTCGACTTTGACTTCCTCTTCGCACTTCATACTAACCCACAACCCATCGACACCCCAGGCGTCATCGTACGTGACATCGATGCCGACATTTCCCACCTTCACATCGTCCTCTTCCTTGAAATCGAGCGCAGCGTCGCGTTCGTCTGAAACGGGCTTCAGCTCGTGGTACACCAGCTCTTCATCCTTGTCGTTGGCGGAGTGTTGAGCATTCGGTTTCTTACCCGATGAGCTGACCCACGTGGCAGGGTGAATCGTCGTGGGTGAGGTCGGTTCCTTGTCGTCGCTCAGCGGCTGCACCACAACCAGCATAGGCTCTTGCTTGATGGGCGGACGGGCGAGACACGCCTCGTCCCCTGTCGGTGCATCATCATCCTCCTTCATGCGTTTGGGATACATTTTGAATCGCTTGGGTCGAATCACCCAAGGGGAAACCCATGAAAATTCGAAACTATTTCGTCACTATCGCACAATGACAACACTATTTGGGATCAGGGACCGATGTGGCCGTACCCAATCGATCTCACTGGTGAGCTCCTCATATTATGGACCTCACGTACCCACACCAAACCACAAGTTCTGTCCCTTTCGTGTGCCGTCTTAGTGCTTTGTCAAGTATCGTTTTAGGGTTCCTGCGAACGAACATGCATACTGCTTGAGCGAGATTTTGCATTGATGTGCATCTGCTTTCATTCGAGTCGTTCGCTTTCAGTTAAAGCTTCGTGTACTGTACAGTTGAATACATCGAACAAGACACGTGCGAAACATCGCTCCGGTCCATTTTTAAGCTTTGGTGTTGTCTCTTTCAACCACGATTTCTCATTAACGCAATTAGTAGACAAGAGATTTTGACAATTAATGGCCCGACTATTAACCATAAGTAGCAAGCAACACTCTTAGCAGAAAGGACGGAAAACTATGTGATATTCATTTCCAGCGATCAGAGTCCGAACTTCTTTCCTATTGCTAACACAACATCGTCAGTCAAGCCTGTATACTGAACGAGGGCTGTTTTTTCAAATAGAGATAATCAAGCGGCTCTTTCATTTTGCCTAAGGTTTCTGGAAAGAGTAATGGGACACCTTAAAAAAGTTGAACTGGCGTGTTTGGGGATGAACTGTACCTCTTTCAGTGCAACGTGACCGAGTCCTGAATAAAATACGGGGTTGACAGTGAATTAAACCTATAGAGGATCCGCCGATTAAGGGCATCTCGTTTATTATCCCTACTCGGTTTCAGCACAGGCTGCGACTACTCTTCAAAAATAGGAACAATATTGATTATATGAGTGCACAGCACGCACGCCCCTTCTCTATATTCTGATTGGCACAATACCAATCACAAAGCGCCAATTCAGGCTACCTCAGATTAACAGTAAGCACATAGCTGTAAGGGTGCGATTAATCCAATGACCACTACAGTATTCAGTACTCGTGAACAAATATCGTAAATATAACTAGATCAAAAATAAAAATCCTAAGTTTCCGAAGAAAACTCACTTAAAATCCCCTATTATTTGCCTTCTTACTACTGATAGTAGTGTGGAATAATATACTCTTTCCCAATATATTCGAATAATTTATTTAAGTTATTTATTCTTGATTACAAGTAAAAAGAATAATTTGTTCGTCTGCTGTCCCTATCAATGGTGGTTTATTCGCATTTGTATGAAATTATTCCTGAGATAATTTTCTGAAAAATAACCAAATCTTGAGATTTTGATTCCTATTACATAGTTTTCAATAAAATTCGATGTCTCGACAGCCTGATACGGTATTCATGATGCTATTCAGATTCGGAACATCAGAAAAGTTTTAGAACAAATAAAAATTAAGACAATTTGCACTGCATCATGAAACAAGTCGTAAGTGGTCCCGAAATTCGCTTGACTTCTTACGTTTTTGATAAATCGTTGCGTACTCGAATAATTCGTATTTATTTTTCTACAAAGATCGATATGAATTATTAGTTCAGGCATATCAGATAGTGAAGTAGTTTATTTCTCTGGAAGTTATTCCAACAAATATAAAAAGAAAAAAGGTATTCTGCATGCATGACTACTACCTGTCTCTTGGTTCTCGATGTATTGTACACTGATAATTGTTGCAAAGTGGATTAGTGGATTTGCTGTATGCTCTTGCTGCGAATCCCCGGTACGTACAGTATACTCCTTATGTAAACTAAAAGTAAGTGAATGAAATAATTTAAATTATTCAGTGCTTTATTTACTTTGTTGCAGTTCGACACAAGGTTATTTTTTCTGCTTCCCTCATAAACTAATTATGGTATCAAATGAAGCTGAATTGTTTCCAACTACTTATTTCAGGATTTCCTGATTCCAAACGAGAAGAAGCTCATGCGTGACGCTTGAAATCATTCTTAAATTACAATACCTTCACTCTATCTTATAAAACAGATATTTGTGAATCGGAGAATACAAAGTACACAAAAATTCTCTGTATTAATTTTTAACTCCTTTCGCAAAGTGAGCAATTTACTTTTGGAACAAAATTCAGAAAGAATTTATTTTTCTCAGGAGCAATATAACTTGATGAATTCTCCCTATATTTTTTGTAATAAATAAGCAGCAATATTCTTTTTGTACCCCTGTATGTAAGTTATCAGGAATGGAATCCTATATGATTAGTTTTAGACTTTAAAAAAAATCAAGCGTAACTGGAGTATGAAAACGTAAGAAATATCGTTCGTTTTAGAAAAGAGCCCAAATGAACCACAGAGTGGGTAGGCAGCCTGTACATCACAGGCTGTGGTCCTTTTACGGAACAAGTGAGTTACATTAAGGTTATCGAGGTGCGTCTGCTAATCAACAATTAACTAGAGTCATGCTCCTAAAGTGTCGACCTTGTCCAAATGAACGAGGTACTTTCAAATACGAAATTTGGAGAATTAGCACTTCAGTTCGTTTTGAATTTTTGAATAGAAGATCTTATTTTTGCTCTCTTGCAGTCGGTCACGTTCAGTCTATAGAATCCTGGCTACAAAAATAAAAACGAAAAATGAATATAGCCGTAGGTGCTGCCCTATGCTTAACAAAAAAATGGAGAGACGACGTTAGCAGCTTGACGTAGCAAATTTTCCAGCTTCTCCCAATGTGACTTATAGATACAGCCTTTGCATACACGTAAAACGATCTGTATCCGTATTATCCTAGAAAATATGGCAGAAAAGCGGACCTCTCTGCTTCCCACATCGAAACGAAACTAATTTCTGCCATACACATCAGGCGGTAATTGCACAGTGCGTCTGGAGAATGTGAAGAATGGTTTCAAATACATGGCTTTCTGATTTCTGCATATGCTCTACATCATACAAAAT
>JAAUYH010108673.1_pt1 | contig 22174 bp, 5 predicted proteins | sample 7278061 | NCBI WGS metagenome assembly JAAUYH01 (sample SAMN14350203, study PRJNA611818) | marine sediment metagenome | isolation source: surface marine sediment (0.6m) | place: French Polynesia: Moorea | collected 2018-08 | reverse complement strand
AGAATTCGCTCACCGTTAGATAATGAGCTGGTGATCTGACTGAACCGATTAAACCGATTGAATTAATCCTCAATATACACGAAACTGCAATAATTGATTATAATAATCGGCTGAAAAACAAATCAACCCAAGACTTAACTTCAATTTTCTACATCACATTATTCTTGCACAGAAACATCATGTAGAACTATGTAATATCCGTACAGAACCACAAGTATTAGCTCCTTGATCTAAAATGATTTTGAAAAGTCTTCAATGACGCTGAAGACGGACAAAGGCGGGTTGAAGTTCTGTTCGTGGAAATGGATAGAGCATTGAGCAACTATAAGGTGCTTAGCTTAAATATTTTAAGCGCAGAAGTGTTTATTTGAAGGCTGAAGGGGTTTACTCCGGTTGTATCTACTGAAAGGACAAGACGGAGGAGTTCCCAAACATTTTTGATATCTGCTGAAAAATTATCTGGCTAAATAAGAATTTAACGATCACAGTGTGATCACACACTAAAACGGCTAACTGAGCAATACTGCCGACAGATTGCTTATTGTCTACTGTCCTATCATCTCTTCAGGACGCAAAGAACATTACGTCATTGAAGCTCACTGCACGTAAATCATCAAGTCAACGCCTCTTAAGTACAGTGCAGAAGAAAATTGCATTTCTTAAATGTTACCACCAATGTACGTCAGATAAAAATGTGACAGCTAACGGAATGGGTTATGAAAAGAACTAGTACGATATCAGTGATTATTCCTATCCCTTCCTAGTACAGTGCTTGGATTTCTTATTCATATTATTTACAAGCAGAGGTCGGTGAAGGAATTTGTCGAGCTCACTTCATTTCAAAACAAATCTAAGCACCACAGTTACTTTCTTTCAGTGCTCGCTCATCGCCTGAATGGCCGTACGCAGCCATTTTTATTTCGATTTCTAGATGGAGAACCGTTACAATTCGATTTTTTTCGCCGAATTTGATCCTCAAATTAGATTGAAATTCGTGCATGACGAACTAAAGGGCCTTAATTCTGACCAATGCGGTAGAAAAGCGCCATTCCAGGGCGCGTTCTGCTACTTGCTGGCTGATTCAATGAAATAAAATACACCGATGCAGAAATTGTTCCGGTGGAATAGCGGAACAGGGCTTCGCCTGATAGAAAAACAGGCTGCATAACAAATCTATGAAAATAATTAGAAGGAGTTCATTTAACTGGATGGATCGAAAAATTAGAATCACATCTAACCAAGCAAGAAAATAAATCAATAAGCTAATGAACGATCTTCATTACAAAGATCTGATTAGTGAATCTAACAATTCTGTTGGACCAACTGGGTGTCGTGGACAGAAATCAGGCCCTATTACAAACTTTTTTACAAAACATGACAATTTCCAGGAACTGCTACGAAAATAAACGATTACTCAATGATGAGACCGAGTAAAAGGTTTGCAGAAATACTTAACTTTTCTGAACCGTTTCATCTTTTTTTCCTTCAATGTATTCGTTTGTATTCCTTTAAGAGCGAATGAAAAGACAAAGAGCTCGGAATCAACGACTCTGAAGACATTTTTAAAGAATCGCCACCGTTGGAATGTCGATTTTGAGACGTCAAGACTATTTGATTTCTGAATCTTTTCGGGCTGTATATCAGACGAAAACACTTAAATTGATTAGTATATTTCGAGAAAATACTATAATTTTTTGAGCTCAAGGGGCCTATCCACACTAGATTCGACACTAATTCCAGGTTTAGAATGTTGTGTATTTATGATTGGCAAGAAACAGTGTGCGAATCTCGAAAAGAGTGTGGTCTCGATTCAATCACTTTTTCACAAGCCATCATATTTCTTCGACCTGTCATTGTGGAACCGCACGTTTTCTAAGATTGATCACTGAATAACGCATGAAACTGTTTAAATAGTCGATAGAAATGCACTCGAGTTGTCTCAAACGCTTCAGCGCCGCTATCTATTGAGTATTCCATAATGTGGAACGCTGGAACCATCAGGGCTTTGAATAACAATTCTAGTTCCTGCTGCCCCACGTTCCAGCTGCCGAGCTCTCTCATGAAAAAATATCCTAGTCATTAAGCATGGAATCCCACGCATTCAATTTCAGGCAGAAGTGTAACTAATACTGCGCCGATCACCTTGACTATCATAAGTGACAGCGTTCTGGTCTTTTTTTTGGTTTTACATATCACGATAGTACACTTATTAGAACTTTTATGACTTTTGATTAACCTCAACTCTCATAGAAGTGACCAAGAAAAGGCAGGGTGTCTAAAAATCTTTTCGACATTGGTCTTTGTAACGATGTACTTCTTGGTGATGTACTGACTCCTAGAACGTGGGTGTGGTCCAATCCTCCTATGAGAGAACGAACACCACCATCAAATTCAGAGCATAGACTGACCCCGATTGTGGTAAGACAAGAAGCTGCCACGAAGGGGGTTAAGGCGACTGTAAAACCTTAGCCACAACAGCAGTACCGCCCTGTAGAGAGATGTTATTCCGGAGGGCGATGAAGAGGGAGAACGGGGTAGAATAGAGCCGCTTACGACGTAAGGAGACCACCCACAACCGGATCGGGATCCTGAAACCCCCTCATGAGGGCGGATTCGGTGTCAGGAATATACCTGTGCTCCCTCAGACCCATCTTGGGGAGTTACAAACGGCACCACATGTGGTTTGCAAGACAATCGAACATCACTGGTGGGGTAGTTCGGGGCAAACCAATTTTTGGTTTAGTTATAGGAGTCCCCGCAATACTTATAGTGGTCCGAATAGAAATAATACATTACTCAAAATGGAAACACTAACAACAATACAAACTTTAAATTATTGATAGTCACCCATGGTGCTGAACCATCTCTTCCCCCAGTGGGGTGGCAGTGCACCCGGTGTAAGGTTGGGGTGCCACCTCACAGGTACAATCCTCTGACAACTTCCTCACGTAGGATTCCAATGTTCGTTGCACTACAGTGCGAACTCAATAAGTTTTCTTGATGCCTAAAACATGTATTCCAGCAAACGTATTACGCCTCGTATGTGAACTGTAATAACTTTTTGTTATTTTCTGAACCTTTTCGACTTTTTTGGTGCTACGAACCTGTTTCTTTCGCAACGCTTCAGCAAGAAACACGTGGGTCAGGCTGATCTATCTTACTGCGCTACGCTAATCTGGCAAATTGGTAGTCCCTACACTACTAAACGAACCGCACAAGTGAGTACTTCCCCTGAAAACCATAGTTAACCGTAGACTTTAGTGACTATATAATTCTACCAATAAACTACTTCCCCCGCAAACAAGATTGCCGTCGTCCGTTCGGTGGCCCTCGACTTCATCGCAACCAGCAGCCTCCGACATGTTCCGTCCCACTGACGGGCGGCGTTGATTAACCGGGATACGGTAGGTGGCTCTCTGCATTGCAAGAGCTTTTATCTTAGGGCTTCCCGACCAGAGCCTACGGCCAACCCATCGGAGAGAGCCGATTTTAGTACCTGACCCTTTTAGTTTAAATTTCAAGGCAGTAGAATAGTTAAAGTACTCTAGATAGTGGTATTGTTATTAGTACAGACCACAATAAGTTTTCCGTGGACTCCTGTTTACGTTTCGATCCACGAAATTCAGCAAAACAATGGGTAGAATGAATACAAAAAGTGGTGTTTGTGACAAAAGAACCAATGGTAAAACTACTCGGATGTTCGGCAGGTTTATCAATTCCAGAAATATGTCCAAACGCAGATTTTGGCACTTCTGAGAAATCCCCCGGATGTTCGGAAAGTCTTCCTATTCCGGATAATTGATCAAACTCAAATGTAGGACAGTTCCAGAATCCTCACGGATGTCCGGTAACTTCGTAATTACCCAGTACATGACCGAACTCATATGTCAGCACTCTTGAGGAACCTCCCGGATGTTCGGTAGTTCTCGATGGGTAAGAAGGCAGCGCGAATTGCGATTGTAGGCAGTTCTCAAAACCTATCGGACGTTCGGTAGGTTGGGCTGTGTCGCACTCGGTTAAAACGCGTCGACGCAAGTCGACTTCTCCACAACTAGTAAGGGAGTGACTACCTTGCCATTTAACGTGGATTGTGGTGTGTCCTGTCCCATCCGAAAGTGCTTTGGAGAGTTTTCATTATAATAGAATGTGTCAGCGAGCAGTGTGTAAAGGAAAGTGCAATATAAATATCAGCGCGTTTCAAATACTTGTGCACTATGTCAGAATTAAGAACAGAACTCTCCAGCAGGGCATGTCTATGTATTACATAATACCCCTGGAGTAAAATTAATGAGCTTTAGCCCCAAACTGCACTGAAAGCGGGATTTTTTGTCTTCGTCAACCACTGGTGGTAACTTTGGGTGCGCCCCATGTTGGATTTACTAGACCTTTGGAGCACAGATCGTGCTGCATCTCCCAAGTGTGGCCGTGTTGCGGCGTTGCTGACACATCATTCCGTATTCTACCTTCTACTGCCCTTCTGGGTCAACATCTTTAACCTTATTAAGCATTTTTATTAATGTTTTGCAATTTGTTGGACTTATTTAGTTTGTTTCCATTTTATCCTGATAACCATAAAATTTTCATGTTACAGTTCACTGATGAAAATTTTAGTTCCTCAAGTTATGGAACGTTCTTTAGTTATTGTAACAGTACTGCACAAAGGCAGCACTTGAATGATTTTGAAAAGTTTTTCTGCGACACCCTGTACATTCGATGGGCGTTTTGCTCTTTTTACGATAGACAACAGTGAGTCTATCACACATACATGTTGAATATGATTCGAAAGCTCCTATAGTATAAATCCACGCACAAAACTGGAATATAACGTTTCTTCCTTTCTGCACATAACCATTTAAAAACAACACATTATTCACAGGAAGTTCTTGCGTTCTTCACACAGACTGATTACCGCTAGATATGCATGAGTGAACGAACGAAGGTTGAATTTACGCCTCGCTAATGCATTAGTTAAATTGTTCATTTTAGTGCTGTGAAGAAGGAGATGTAGGGGATCCTTTGGTTAAGTATCGCACAGTATCAGCATTTCCCTGGCTGCTGATTACAATATTGAATGGTCCACAGTGTTATATTCAGCATTTCTTACCGTCGTACCGAGTCGAAACATTTATTGTTCATGACTTATGTATCTAGTCAGTGAGAAAGGTGCAACAATACAAAAAAAGGTTAACAGTATTTGTAATCCTGAAACTATCTATATTTGGGCCGCATTGCTGGGAGTGCATTTACCTGTTCCTCTTCCCGCCCGCAAATTCCTTTTAGGCAATAGATCTGGTCAGTTCGGTTTATTTTTCGCAGAAGGCTGAATCTCTGACGGTCTACAATAATGAAAGTTATATCTCAATTCAAAAAAATACTGCTCCTTTTGAAAAATTTTAATAATTACTCCTTTTACAAGATTAAAAGTCAATGTACCGAACAATCTGTTATTAATAATGAAAACAAAGTGAATGATTTTGCATGTATAAATTGATGTATTCCTTCCTTATTAATTTAACAACAGTCCATATGATACTGCAGAAAAATTGAATCAGAATAGAGCAAAAATGAAAAGAATTGAATCAGCTTCTCCTTGTCTCGATCAAGTGTATTCCTGACTTGAGTGATAATAGACGAAAATATTCTAAATATTCGAAAGAAGCACAGCTTCAGAATCGAAAAGTACGAAGGATCTAGAATTCTTAAATGTGAATAGTTATCGTATAGTTCAATGTCGTAGCCTATCAAACCTCAATTAAAAGTACGACTGTTTGATCTTGGATCTTATCGTGAATTTCGGCATCAGAAACTAATGATGAAGAATCTTTCTTTTTCAAGGGCATTCAATTTATTCTACTTGAAATTACCACCACGTGTAATATTTTATCAGAATCGAACCTGACATAAGAGTGTTAACAATATACATGTATGTATGTATTTATTTAACTTCTCCCAGTTGTTTGGTCAGGAGATAAGAATTGTAGCGAATTTTCTCAAAGAATTATAAGAACCGATACCAATGTATAAACCTCAATTCTTGATGTAGCTAAAAGTGTAAAACACTTCCTGACGCTTAATCGACACATACCCAGTAATATTAGGAATACTGTTCTACAGCTTGCCCATAATTTTGAGCAAGGGAGGCATTTTGTAAATTTCATTCAAACATAAATCATCAGAAATTCTGGTACTAATGCCGTGAAAATGAGCATCTTGAACCAGTTACAGCCCTAAATCCGAAAATGATTTTGAACGATATATTGACAGGGAACAAGTCAATAAGACTAGGAATCTATTTGTCGTCCAAGCTAACAGAACACAGAGAGTATATTTCTCATCTAGATATTGCAGTAGAAGAGCAATGTAAAATTTTCTCATTTGAAGTTTAATGAATTTGTCGAGCAAAGCGGATACGGAAAGATGCATCTCGTTGGCAGAGATTTGAAGATTTGGAGAATGAAATACCGACGCTATTTGGAAAATTAACAAAAATGTAAAAGAATCGAGAGTAGCACGTTTGTAATGAAAAATTCAACGGGTTTCATCTCTTATACATTTTATAGTTTATCAACAGTCTTTAATCCAAAGTTAGCTTCCTAATGTTTCAATTCGATAGATCGATATTCTCGTTCGTCAAATTATCGACCTATCACCTCGAAAAGTCCCATTCTTTTTCATTTAGTGGTAGCAGGAGTAAGGAAGTATCAGAAGCATATGACCTCTTCTTGAGAATCGTACCTCTTCTAAGTTCTGTTGTGCTCCAAGCTGTTTCCATACTGGAATAACCGTTAACAAAGTCGACTCGAACACCAGTCCACTCTGTGCTACTAATTATATGAAAGATAGAATTAATATGTCTTTTCTGGGAGGTGGTGTGCGGATTGTTGAATTTCTGTACAATGAGGCTATTATCCACATAAAATTTGATTTTTGTTTTCAGTGGTTCAGAAAAATTTACGATACTTGTCCTATGGAATTATTTTTCTTTTCAATCTTTCGGAATTCTAAACAGACATTTTGCGCTTGCTGAGAACTTTGGAACGCGCACAGATTACGACTGAGAACTCATTAACTCAACAGGTTTAGCACTTTTGTGTAATTCTAGGTGACAACCCTGAATTAAGTCTAATACCCACGATGCAAAATTCTGAAAATCAATTATCATTCACGGTGAGTGCCATAGGATATCAAAATGCACTCTGATTATGGTAGAGTGCGTTCGAAGTTTGGCTACAAGTCGCTCTAAACCTCCTCGTAAATCTCAGGAATGCTCTTTCTAAGTCTGCAGTTCGGCGCGTTCTTATACAACAGCGAGTGAAAGCAACTGGCACACAATCCACTAGGCGGCATGTGTGCAGTTCAGTCTAAACCATTTCACACGGAAATTTGAGAAACTCGGTACACCAAGTCATTCGGGGACGTCATTAAACAAATCGAAGGCTGGTAGGAAACGACATATCTAGCACAAATTGAGCGCAGCCACTAATGAATGCAACCATTCATTTGATAGCGAATGGCATTTTCCGTCACAGGAGGCCAGTAATGTGAAGCAATTACAAAGCCAACTGCATAAGAAACAGCCTCACTATTTGGACCAATAAAATAGCGCCAAATAAGGCGATTTGTGCATGATCTCGGTGCCCTTTATTTGCTACCACGCTCCGGTTCCAGCTACAGGCCCAGCTGGTTTCCTGACACATCAGCGCGCTGACGAATGATGCGTCGCGCTTCTACGTCCTCACTAGTGATTGCATTTCTAGCCACCCCGACTGCGCTGGGATCCACGTCCCTGTTCGGCTCTGCTGTCCCGCGTTTGTGCGCTGCACGACCGCCGTCTCCGTCCCATCCCCATCGCCGCGCGATGGCCACAATATCGCCGCCGCCTGCCACCGATGCCGCGCCGACGACCGCCGAACCCCGCGTGCCGAGTGCTCTCGGGCATGAAATGGAGTTCACGCCTGTCACCGGTATGCGACGATTAGCTCGAGGGTGGCGTCTACTCCGTCAAATCCGTGGACGCCTCGAACGCGGAACCATCCTCACTTTACGCATAGGAGGCGAAGTACCGGATGCCGAGCCACAACGGACGCTGTTCGACATGGCCACTGCGAAAAGTAAGGGCACATCGCTTGAGGCGATAACCGACGGATTACGACTTGCAGCGCATGACCCACGTATCGGCGGAGTGCTCATTGTCATAGATCCTTTGTCTTGCGGCTGGGCCCGTGTACTTGAAATACGACGACATCTCCAGTATTTCGCCGCGGCGGGGAAACAGGTTACCGTGTTCATGGAACAGGGTGGACCGAAGGAATTCTTCCTCGGCATGGGCTTCGACTTGTACGTGCCGCCCCTAGGCAACCTGAACCTCATGGGATTCACCGTCAGCGCCACTTTCGTACGTGGCGTGCTGGACAAGGTGGGCGTTGCACCCGAAGTAGAGCGAATCGGCAAGTACAAGAGTGCTGGCGACCAACTCGCGCGCACCGAAATGAGCGACGCACAACGTGAGATGCTGCAAAGCATCCTCACCGAAATCGATGACGTGTGGGTCACTTCGGTCTCCGAAGCATGTGGAGTTCCTGAGTCGGTGGTGCGTGAAATCGTCGAGCGAGCACCGATGCGAATGGAGGAATACATGAACGCCGGCTTGGTGAAGGGGTTGAAGTACCTTTCGGAAGTGCGCGATACGCTTACTCTAGCGCAACAACGGAAGAACGAGAACGAGAAGGAAGATGACGTTCTCGAGCGCGGGCTCAAAACAGTCCAGCTGCGCAACTATCGACGCCGAACGAAGGAGAAAATGCTCGGGTTGGCTGGGCCGGCAGGCAAGAAAATTGCGCTCATCCGAGCGAACGGAGCTATCACGTCGGGGAAATCGGGTAGCTCCCCAGTCTCTGGTCAAAGTCTCGGGTCCGACTCCCTCGTCCCGCTCATTCGTAAAGCCGCTGAAGACAAGAAGATTGCAGCAGTCGTCATCCGATGCGACTCGCCGGGTGGAAGTGCCCTCGCCTCCGATATTATTTACGAGGAGGTACGACGGCTTGGTAAGAAGAAACCGGTTGTGGCCAGTATGGGTGATGTGAGCGCGTCTGGAGGGTACTATCTTTCTATGGCAGCGGGTGATGTCGTAGCTGAGAGTCTCACCCTGACGGGTTCAGTTGGTGTTGTATTGGCAAAGTTGACACTCGGAAACCTCTACGAGAAAGTGGGATATAGCAAGCAGCGACTGGCGATAGGAAAGTATGCGTCGTTGTTCGCGGATGAGCGCTCGTTCACGGAAGACGAGGCGGAGTACTGGCGCGAATACGCCTCTGTGGCGTACAAGAGCTTTGTCGACAAAGCGGCAAAGTCGAGGGGTAAGTCTTTTGAAGAAATGGACGAAGTCGCGCAAGGACGTGTGTGGACCGGACGACAGGCGTTGGAACGTGGCATGATCGACCATGTGGGCGGACTTCGGAAGGCGATTGAAGTGGCGAAAGAGAAAGCGGGCATTGAAGGTGACTTTGTGACCGTCAAGACTATCACCGAACCGCAGGGTCTGGCCAAGATTTTGGGACTGGAGGGAAATGATGAAGTTGCGGTCCCGAAAACGTTTGGGATTGATGCGCCGCTGGTTATCTCGGAGGTTGGTCCATTGCTAGATGGCCCTTCACCAGTCGTCACCTTTTTGGCTGGGGCTGCAGCGGCAGCACCCGAATTTTCGGCGTGGACAGATGGTGCTGCGAGTGGTACGATGGTTGGGAATGTGTTTGGCAGCGTTCTTATTGCCGCGGTTAAGAGTTTCTTTGGACTAGATGACGAGGAGCGATGACCATGTAAAACATACTACCGAAGTCGTATTAGGATTTGCGGTATCAATTCATCTCTATCGTAAATCATCGGTGAGCAGCTGGACAAATCGTTCGATTAATTTACTGTATAATAGAAGGGGAACCTGAACGCTTGACATGCCGATCTTGGAATCGCAGCAGTCATACTGTGCGGGATTGGTCGATTTCAGGTCGGGAGGGTTGGATTGTAATTGTACAGCGGTTGACTGAAAGTCTACTTGTAACTGTAGTCGAATGCTAAGAAGTTCGATAGGGTTTGCACGGTTTTGTGCACTTTTGAGACCATGTTTACGTCACTCGTTTGGATTTCCCACAGAATCTTAGTCTCATGATCGCAAGCAGGATGAAAACACCATTATAAACTGAAGTTTTATTCCGAATGTATCAAGTTTGAAGAGCATGCTGGCCACTAAACTGGCCCACCCTCTCCATCTACCTGTTAGACAGCTTTTGATTCAATTGTTTTTCCACTCGTAGTCTATGGTGCGGCTGAGTACCATTCTGGTGAAAAAGATTATCGGGAGGCAGAACATGCCAGGGTGTTTTTTCATGTTCATCTTTTCTGAAAGTTTCATTTTCGAAAAATCAGCAAGCGATTATTGTAATATCATAGCACAAGAAGCAGTAACTAATAGAGTTTGTTCGCAGTAAATTAAATTCATCTTTGCACCGCTAATTTAATGCCAGAGGTCACCACGACGATGTGAATGGTTAAATTTTGTTTGATAGGAATCCTAAAATATTCTATTCCCATACCGGACTGCACGCGGTTCTTTATACTTCGATAAAACTTCTGTTGAATAGTAGCACATGCATAGTTTTGCGAAAATCGAAGCTGAAATCGTGCTCTTTCTGTCTTCGAAATTCTATGGGCCAGCGTTTTCAGTATTTAATGGTATAAAGACCATAGCACGGCTATTTCGAAAATAGCCTCATGAATTCTGAATCTTAATTGATTGTAATATTATCAAAAACCGATTTCCAATTATTGAGATAGAACCCAAATTATTTTATTTTCTTTACAAATGAAATGTTGCTCGAAGTTAACAAGATTAGAGCGACTGCAATGAAGATTTAACATTAGGAATTACAGATGATTTACCACATGAACAATAAGAAATAGCCGCATTGATTACTGCGAAGAAATTCAGGACGGTCTGAACGTACCAAGATCTACTTGGATTGTTGATTTTACCAGATATTGGTGCTAAACCATTTTCTTTGCTCAATCTCAACTTTCCCTCATTCCACTTCTTTGCTATACTTTCTTGAATTTTGTATGTGTATAGAGTTAAGAGGCAGACAAATGTGTGTCGTATTTGCTTAAATAAATTGAAGAGTGGTATAGTAGACCACATTTCGAGAGTAGAAAACTTCTGCTCCTAAAGATAACAAGCAATCAACCTAGCGAATCGGCACTCTTCGCGCAACTTGCCGCCTTCCCAGTTGCGCATTACGTGTGCTATACTCAATGAAGATGGCCGTTGGCTGATTACATGCTGTCGACTCGCTGCAAGTCGAAATCTAAACTAACTAACGAAAAATATGGCGCGAAAACTAAAACAATGATTACGCGGAAGTACGAAAATATGCTCAGTGGATGCGGGAAGATGTCTAGAATCGTTTTATCACACATGTTGCAGATTGATCGTAGATATTTATCAACATCAAGAGTAATATTGTGTCGCGGAAATTTGCCTGGAAAGAGTATTTATTCAATGATCGCTATGTAATGGAGCAATAGATTTTCTCTCATGAGCAGGTGTTCAAGGCGTAGAGAGCACATCCAGCTATTAATTTGCATTCGATATGCAACGTTTAGATCATTTTGCAGAGTTTTATGGATCATACAACGCTTTAGTTCGTTGGTGAAGGTACAAAATGGTCATGCCATGCACCTGTTGACACCACCACCCTCACGAAATACAACACTCATCGCTTCTGCTCCTGATATCGCAACTAGGTAGTTCACATTTCGAGCTCCTCCGGGACACAGTAAGTATTTATTGTCCATGTTGTAGGGGAAAATTGTTTCGTCCTAATTTTCCACTGGATTCTCACCGAGTGTATTGTTTTGAGATTTACGAGCAATTTCACCATGTCAGCTCAATGAACGCTTGTGATCTTCTTTTGTTTCCTCTCTTGTACTTCGATTTAACGTAGTGTGACCCACAAAATCGAAGTACAATGTGAGAATTGATTCAGTGTACGGCGGGTCGACTTGCAGATGGACGAATTTGATCAAATTAAAATAGAGATCCATCAACAATCAGGGCATTCTTAGAAATTTCTAGTGGTGGTGAGAGAATTGTCATAGCCTTTATTTCCCAAGGTCGTTCGTGTTCTTCCGCAGAGAAACAGATAAATATTGAAAGCAAAGCCGTAATGGTCAAATTATCCCATCATAGCTTTCAAATTGGAACGAGAAACACTAGATTTTCCTTAAAATAGCAAGGTATCATCGTAATCTGCAGGTTTTCATCGCAGTGTAATTTCCAAATTTACTTTTATTGAGATTTCCGGCACCGAAATGCTTTCACGTGTTGATTTACTCGAGCGATACATCGTCTCAAGAGGGATGTGACGAAAAGCTATTCATGATACAGTGCGAGCAGCGATCCTTTCTTCTCGTCCCCTATCATGCACTTGCTGTAATGTCAACCTCTGATCTTGTATGTGCTGTTGCTTGTGTCCAACGTACTGCCGTCGTCGATGGCATGGCACTTCAATCAGAGAGACGGAGAGCCGTTCTTTGCTACTAAGTGAGATAATATATGCTCAAAATATTTGGCTGGAAAGAAAGTGCAATAAATACGGTTATCGTCTTCAACATAGATTCGAAAAATTAATAATTTATTCCATTTTGTTGTATCGTTCATAATTGTTCTGTAATATGTATCCAAGCCATAGGTTACAGAATGATTTATAAAAGAAAACCTCTGACCCATCATAGTCTATCCATACGTAAGTTGAAATGGGTTTCTCATGAAAAGTCTATAGTACTTCGTTAGACACAAAATAGGCGTGGTGGAATTTCAAATTTGATTCGCGATGTAATTTCGATGACGATCTTCGAATTTTTCTAATCAAAATGCCAAAGTGATATTTGCTAATTGGTCGGGTAAACAAAAAGGTATTAGTGGAATATCCAAAGTGATAGAAATTTGTGAAATATTTGGATTTGGTCGCACATGATAAAAGAAAAAATAGAAATGTATTAATATCCATAGAGTGCAATTATATTTTCGAAATTATTTATTAAGTAAGCGCAACAGCACTATCATCAATCAATTTTATTTATCTATTACTGCTTTAAGTTTTAGAGTGAGCAGAGTAGAAAAATGGCTGTAAGAATTATTCAGGAGTAAATGAATGAATAGAATCAGTAAAATTCAGAATATTGGATCCTAATGAAAAATAAATACATCAATTAAATTTGAAATAAATGGAAACAATAGAAGTGTAGTAAAGTCGATGTCAAATAGACCATCGACAATTAATCTACCAATACCTACAAATGAACCATTATGCACAATGAAATGAGGTCAAAAATTGCACCTTCCAATCATTAAATTAAATAAATAATCATACTCCGATCCATGTATCGAATTATAATGTAGAAGAATCAGAAGCACTATTGTAATAATAGGGGCAGGTGTACAGCTTTTATTAAACATACGTCTTTTGCAAAGTAAAGTAGACCAGGCGAAAAGAAAAGGGATGGTTTTCTGAGCGTCATCAGAATGCATACTTACTGCTCATTTTCTGTGCTAGTGTTAAAATTAGTCTAAGACAGGCTATCAGCTATAATGCAAAAATCAAGAGAACAATATAGGTCTCAGATTAGAGGGAGAACCAAAAAACTTTCGTCTGCTGAAAGGCTGGCGCATACGCCAGCAAGGCATGATGAATTTTTTGTGGTGGGCAGAAGAAAACAAATTTTTCCCATATAAAAAAGCATCGAGGATCTGTGAAAAACGGGGAATAAATGTGAAGCGAAGTGGAGCATTGATGAGTCGATTATTTGAGATGACTTAGCGCTGAAATGGGAAATGATACATCTTAAGTTACATTGAAGCTCGTCCAGGTCGGTTTTGCTGCACAATTTTATAGTCTTTTTCGTCTGGGAGACCCGAAGCGGATGGAGGAGGAGAAAGGTTCAACTGAATTGTAGCTAAGAGCGGACGGCCAGATTATAGCAGGAGATAAGAATGCTTGATGACCTTTACGAGAGGTCCAAGCAGTAATCTGCTTGTACTAAGGATCAGATGGGTTCAGCAGATATTTACGAGTAACTTCTAATTTACTTGGAGCACATTGGGTTTCAGAATTTATATACTTTGCTTCTTTCGTGTATTTAATATGGTTAAAACAGTCCCTAATAAATGTCAGAAAATACCGAAATACCCTTTCGTTTGCACTTGCGAGTTTTGGGAGAAAATCCATCGAGCTGATATAAAATGTAACAGGTGAACAAAAGTGCTTGCTCATTACCGATTCTTTCCCTCAAAATTTACTGAGCTGTAGCTCGACGATTCCTGTAAAATTAGAAGAATTCAGTCTTCTCGTTTTGATTCATGGAACAGACGATGGTTGACTGCAACAATTTCTGAAGAAATTACAAGTCAATTTCATAAGAATTAGTGGTTAGAAATCTGCTAAAGTAGTACAGTAGACAATATTGTAACTTTCATACGAATTTTTTTCGTTTATCTATGTTGTATTAACCAATTGACCCTTTCGTTACCCTGTTTTTTACCAACATGATAATCTGGACATCTTTTGCTTATATTTTTTGGTACGGTTTCATCGAATATAGTCAACGGCTTCTAGTATTTCAATGTTAAATCTTCGTAATATACTACGTGCAGTTCTTTTACTGTTTCTTTCCATTACAAAAAACATGCTCTACGCCAATTAAAAGGCCGACGACAGAAATGAGGTACGAAAAGGGAACCTGTGGATGTCATAAATTTCATCAAGCTTCCTGACATTGATTTTACTTACAGAAGTTAGACAATATGCTACTGAGAATAATCAGCATCCATTTACTGTCGCTGTGGCCTCGATTCTGTACACTACGGCAGCGAATACCCGCTACATAACATTTATATTAAATATGTGTATCCAATGAAGAAAATTTGAGAATGCTCAGTTCATAACATGCAATTTCCTATCACAAATAGAATCACAGCTATGAAGGGCGAGTGAAAACATTATGTGACCGTAAAATTAGCCTCTAGAATCCAAGTTTCTTTCATAATTTAACACAGGGATTTCTAATGAGCAGTTGATGACGGAGACTCACTACTGTACTCCAAAAAGCTTCAATAACTTTGAGAAAATTTTTAGATCGTTTCAAGAGGAAGCAAAACTTTTACTACCAATGAGTAGTTTGTCGAACTCAAAACAAATATCAATCCACTCGTTCAGTTCCTAGTACCATTGCAAAGAATTACGGAAAACTGTACGTACGAAATAATATGGTGCAGATAATCGGAATTGAAAGTGCAATCTTTCCCTCTTAGCAGCTAGCAAGCTAGTGTTTCTTGCATTAAACTAGGTAAACGTGAAAACTGAGATAGCTATTTCTAATAGTTTTCTGTTACGTATGTAGCTTTTGCTAATATTGCTTCACGAAGTCTGATAATTATTCAGGCAGGAATCTAATTTTTCAGCTCAATTTAAACTTAAAATTAAAGAATTCAATTTCTATTTTATTAACCTGCCTCTAGGATACTCATCTGTCAGCCTATTTTCCTGTTTCGATTTTGAAATTAGCTATGATTTCTGTAAACATCAACAATATCTCACAGTAGATCGATTTTATCCTTTCTCATTCGATCTATAGGGAGTCTGTAAAATCCTAGCAAGCCAATCTGGCATAATTTAATAAACAATCTACCTTTTATTGCTTTCATCGTATTGAGCCGTGAGACCACTTTTTCACTAACTTGTTCTTCTCCAATCTTTGTTTTGTTTGAATTCGAAGTCCAGTTATGTCTTACATCGTAGCAAAACGTAGATAAGAATTGGTTGATCTTCTACTTTATGCACAGTTCTGTTATTCTAAGTATATCTACTTTCTCTAACTCTTAACTCTCAAGCGCTCGGAATTTCACAGATCTAATGCAATTAAATCTCATAGCACGGATGTAAAATATATGTATTGGTAACGTCGCGTGCTTTCGATCATGAAATTTCCGTTGTAGCTTGCGCTCCATGTTCGCTTTCACGATCTTGTATTGCGTGGTCGCTTGATTTGTTGACATTTCCCTACATGCGGGGTTATTGTCCTTCTATTTGTGTGCTATAATATTACTTTATGTGGATAGTTAATTCGATAGGTCCTAGTTAATTCCATCTAAAGAAGCAATTCTGTATACTCAATGAATACTGTCCAACCTCATCTGAGACGAGCAAACTATAAATCAAGAACTAACAAAAGAAACTCAGCTATGACTACCTACTGGTATCCATGAACCCGATCCCGAGCGCGTCGAAGTCCAGAAGGCATCTTGACTGCGCAGGCCGAGAACTCACAAAATTTGGAAGGCTTTTGGTGCTGAAGCAGGCGTCGCAGTGGGTGATTCTAGTGAGTAGGATTGTGTACTTAATCCTTTGGAGTCATTCATATAATCTGGTGTTAAGTACACAGTCACATATTTTTTAGCCTCATCGTGTAAGCCACACGAAATAGGTGTAAGAAGGTATGATGCAAAGAAATTGACAGATGCTAAAATTAATATCATTGATGATGTTAGCGTAGTGCTCATTCAGATTGAACCTGCACTTCTTCTCGCTTCAGAGATAGAAATTCACTCCGTACAGCTCTTCGAGGTTTCAGTATAACTGATCGAGTCGACAACGATAATACCTGTGCCCTTTTCCAATCCAATTCATTATCAATCGCACAAATTGAACATAAACTGTTTGCTCACTTTGAAATATAGAAAGTTAGATTATGTATGAGCTTTCAAGCATCAGACAGCAGACGTAGAGTTAATGTACCCCTAATTCTCATAGCGGCACATTTGGGAATATATAAAAAATCTATTGAATCAACACACAAATTGATTCATTCAATCGAACCAATTTTTTGCGGAGATCGCAAAGAACATTACGAATTCGCAATCAACGTTGACTGTTCTGTTATTAGCTTCTGACCGGAAGCATGATAACGCGATGCTCGTATTTTATTAAGAAATTGTCCAACTCTACGAGATCGCGTCCTTTTTTTCGAGCTTGCAGCAACCAATGAAATTACTCGATAATAGTCATGGTTCAATATCTAAGAGTACTATTTGATACCTTTGACAGATTGAACTCCTCAATATGTCTTTGGCGCCTACATTGATTCACATTACTGGCAAAGAAGATCGTGAAACAGCGCAGCGTATGAAACATACAACTCATTAATTTTAAATGAATGCGACACAGTACTCAACCTTGATTGGAAGCTATCTTACAAAGAATCAAATACACTAGAATATCATGAGACCACACGACTATGACGAGAGTTCTCAAAGTGAGTTTCATTCTCTCCCTGGAAAGATCTCTAAGAAACCAACTCTACGACAAAATACAGATCTCCTGTACTACTCATCAAACTTTATACATCGGCGAAAAAATTTTCATTTTTCGAGAAAGCATTTGAAAGTAATTGATGTCACAATCAGGTCTCGATTTCTTCAAAAGCATTTTTTAGACGATGCTTCTCGCATAAATCAAAAATTTCTGAAATTTAAGGCTGAAAGTAATAAAATGAGTCATTCATTTCATTCTTCACAGTGCTTCTTCTTGTAGTTCTAAACAAATTCTCTGTAGAAACAAGCAGCTTAATTTCTGTTCATTCATCTCCTTTCAGATTGATCATTTTTATCAAATTATCACACAAGAAAATATTGCTTTGTCACAAAATTGATTCTACAAATTATGGGGCGTTTCATTTATTACTGTTTATCAATGATTTTGAGTCTGTGCTCAGCAAGAGTGCAGTATCGAGCACTTTCACGAAAAATTGATAAATATTGACTGCTGCAAATCAGCGCTGCCAATACAAAACCGGGCCTTTCAAAATGGAAGCCGTACAAGCCAATTTATGATTGAAGATAATCAAGCCTTTTCCGTTTCACTCTCTTCAGATACTAGGGGTAACAGAGAATCATACAAACTGCTCTAATACAATCAAAAGTATCTGCCATATTTATTTTCTTTAATTGATGAGTCTTGTTGTTAGAGCATTCACTTATTCTTTAAAATTGCAAGACTAATTATTTCAAAACGAATTGACAGCTTCTCCTATTAATATTTTGAGTTCGTGGTATCTGGATTATTGTACAGGTAGAGTGACTAAATAATAGAATATCCTTGTTTCACGCTGTGTTCTCGTAGAAAAAAACTCACCAAAAATTTGAAAAATTCAAGTTCTTGGCAGGTACGGCTGATTCGAAACGTCGCACAAAAGCAGTCTTGATCGTGCCGAAGAAAAATTTCTCAGCTGAGGTGAACAGCAGAACGAAAATGTATCAGACAAGAGTTTCTTAATCTATAAAAATAAAAATTCAGTCCCTTCGCGTAGTCGTTCAATCGGTCTAAGTTGTCCAGGTTTAAGTGTAAAACGTGAAATCATAGGAAATCAGCACAATTTTCCACAGAATTTCATTTCCGGAAGATTTTCAACTCAGAAACACAAATAATCGGGCAGCACTTCACAGCTATTGAACTATATTAATGTATCCTAATTCCAAGATGTGGTATGATTTTTAGGCGCTCCATCTCATTTTAATTGCCTTTAAGTTCCTTAATGAATTAATTGGTACGTAAAAGCTGCTAAGAAGCTGATACACCGAAATTTTCTTCCACGCACCTGCCGAATTAATGCATTTGACTGTTCAATTCTTACTAGAATTTACGTTGATTCTCGACTCATAGAAGTTCTCTCTTAACATCTGTGCAACCGAACACGTGTTCCTGAGTTTCAACTCCTTAAGGCTACCATTAATAGATTTTCATCGTCTTATTAGCTCCAGATCCTGCCTTATTTTTCTGGAGGTAGTTGCTCACAACAGTTAGGACAAGTTCACATCACATACGTGAGATTTATTTAGTGACAGCTACTGAATCTTTTTAGATTCGTAAGCAAATATATAGCTACAAAACGGATTTGGGCCGCCAGGCAAGGGCTCAAAGGTAGATGATATCGGCAATACAGTAGAAAAGTGGACCTGCTTTTATTCGTTGAGGAGGATGAACTCAATTTTACTTGGTTTAAGATGGATCACTTTTCATTTCATTAACGATTTTCAAGCAGCTTTGAATTCGAAAGCAGCTGAGTATATACTGCAGTTATTGAGATGAAAGAGACGAATCTCGAAATGCAGTTCTTGTAACTGGTTCGATCGTGAGTAGGCACGAAAATTCGATCGTATGGATCAAGTGGTAGGAGATCAGGGTTCCCACTATAGAACCGCTTTTGAGATTTTGGGAAGTACCAGCTGTAAACTACTTTCTTGTCAACGTAGCAACTAGAGAGGTGCCGAACCAAAGTCTGTAAGGTGAATCGGTGGAGGTTCGCAAGCTTCTGGTATGTCAAGATACCTAAAGGATTCTGCCTCAGCCGCTACTCGACTTCGGCTATTTGTTGATATTACTGAAGTACTTACAGATGCGGTCTTCACTTTCTGGTTCACTATGCTACCCTAGCGTTAGCCCGTCACTTTTGCAGTGACACTTTTGTGACTGGAAAACATAGAGCGTGTCCTACCCACTTCAACCGATACTAGGCACTGCGGAAATACTGTGAACCTCTTTTCAAATTATTTTAGGAGACTGTAAGGACGTGTTCAATGCCTTGGCTCAAGAGGTGGGCATCGAACCCTACGTGCGTTTTTCTTGTGCATGGCCAGCATGGAATCGGCTGGATACTTTGATTCGCGTGTCAATAACTCAATTAGAGGACTACGATTGCATGATATTCTCGAGCCCACTCCATATTCTACTGGCTTATTTCTTTTCACTAACTCAAATTTCACTTCGTATCGAGCACAGGCTTCAGTTTGGCCGCCTTGTCGATCATTTCGAAAACCAGAAATGCTTTCTATGGAGCGGCATCAATGGGGTATTGACATCGTCTCAAACATGGGCGGCAGAGAACGTCTGTCACCAACGGTCTATTTTATCTCTGATGCAATATTGCGCGCAAACATTGTACTATGCCGTCTCAACTTTCTACCTTTGTCAAAAGATGCTATATTTTGCGCTTTAGCCAAATTCATCACAAATCGCACGTCTCGCAAAGCAACTCATGAAACAATCGCAAAGACACTAATTCTTCTTTCTCGCAAATCTAAAATTGATCTTGATTATTCCAAAATCAGAGCTTCATTTCGTGGTGATTTTCCTTTCTCGGAGTTTCTCGTGGCCAGTTCTGCTCTTGCTCAACTTCATTTGTGCATTCGACCGTTCTGCTCCTTGTGGAATTATCCTAGCAATAATCGTATTATGCAAGCGCTACAGCACCATGCGAACGGAAAAGAGTTTATTAAGGCGAGCAATCTGCTCGATGCAGCGGACCAAATAATTCGTGACTGCGTGCAGCAATCATTCGTTTCTCGGCTCATCAATTCTGTTTGCGCACACAGTGATTTGATGAAGAAGGTTCTCGTTGACCTGTTTGTTTCGGGTGCATTGAGAATCTTCAAAACGTATTGGGTTCAAAAAGTCCACACTTCCTTTCCAATTTCCTTCGACTTTAAATTATCTCGATGGGCATACAACCGGTATAACCGGTTCAAAGAGGCTACAGCTCAGGGAAGAGGCAAAACATATCACACTAGCGAAACCATTTAGTTCTCTGATTCTAACTAGTGAGAGAAAGGAATTCTCTTTCGTTTTGGGATCCACTCTACTTTAGAGTCACAAATATAACTAGGGAATAGATTTTGAAAACGAATAAATTTTATTTTCAGGCCCCCATCAGTTAATTGCGATACAACCCTTTCTATAAACCAATTTAATTCGGGATCCGGATTAGTTTTTCACAACAACACAGAATGGATCTTCTAAATTTTATCGATTTTCGAAACATTATGTTCGTACTATTCATCTATGCATGCAATCATCTTAATATCTAATTAAAAAAATTACAAGCATACATCCAAAACTATTTAAGCGTTGCTATTTATCAAGCCTTTCTCTTGCGTGAAACGCAATTCGCACAGATTCTATTCATCATCTCGTCCAGTATGAAACTGTTTACAAGAATCATTGAATTTCTAAAAGAAAGCAACGCTTCACAATACTGCTTTGCGAATCAAGAAAGATCGAGGCAATGAAGAACTATAATTCATCGCGTAGGACGAATACAGCAGCTGCAACAAGCGCACGGCCTTAACACCACTGGTCTATAGCAGATATTGTCCACAAAAGACAGTAAATGATTCAATTACGTGTATCCACAACGTACCAAGACCCGCACATGTCAAATTCTTCGATGCTGAAAGGAAAAAGTGCCATAGTCGACTTTCTAAAAGGCTAACAGGCTACTTGAAATTGCTATTTTTGCAACTCTGCTCATGTCTGATGATGCATTGTTTGTACCATGTAGCTGACATAATCGTTGCTTAGGGAATGTTGTGATGTGGAATCAGAATCTGGTCAATTAACTATTTAAGTCATACAGAATACTACCATTGATTGGAGAGAATTTATTAAGTATCTTGAGCCCAATAAAATTTAGAGTGGTTCGCCACCCGCCGACTGAGATAAATTGAATCAAATGCGAAATAGTTTATTACCAAATCAGAAAATTCAGAACTATTAATTCAATCTCCTTGCCATTCAGCTTGAAACTCTATTGAGTGCCACAATTGCTTGACTCAGAACGGTTAGCGAGTAAATCGTTTTGGACGAAAGCTTTTTATGGCTCCAGTTTACAGATTAGCAAGCTAAGTTTTTGTCCACCATACCATATCGCCTGAAGGCTCTTTCCTAAATGAAGCTCGTATGGCAACTCTCTTGGTACATTGTCTTCTAGAAATGACGTCAGAAGTTGAACTAGTCTCAGTTAAGTGAAATCAGCTGACAAGAAAGTGGCACGAGACAATCTAATGAAACACTATCTTCCCCTTTTCCCCTTTTTACCGAAATCCTCTTAATTGCTTTCTTTTCACTTTAATCCTTTCACTTTCTATCGTTTTATGTTCTCCAATCAATTTACTTTTCCACTGATTTCTACTGCTGATGATAGAAACGAGCCGTTGCCTACAGATGACCATAAACCCGAACTTCCCACGATTTATCTTCAATCTGGAACATTTTATGATTTTGCTATAAACACGATT
>JAAUYH010005383.1_pt1 | contig 22179 bp, 20 predicted proteins | sample 7278061 | NCBI WGS metagenome assembly JAAUYH01 (sample SAMN14350203, study PRJNA611818) | marine sediment metagenome | isolation source: surface marine sediment (0.6m) | place: French Polynesia: Moorea | collected 2018-08 | reverse complement strand
TGAGACTATGGGCGAGAACACCGGGGAAATAAGCCGGGATGAGCAATTCCGATTCGTGAGCCTGCTGGGACTGGAACTCGAAAATGGCGACATTACGTTGCCGTCGTTGCCTGACGTCGTCATCAAGATCCGCAATATGCTCGAGAAGGATACGGCGGACTTCGTGCAGATCAGCCAGGCCGTCAGCGTGGATCCGGTCCTGGTCTCGCGCCTGTTCGTGTTCGCGAATTCGGCGTACTACAACCGCGCCAACGTCGAGACCGATACGCTCGAAGGCGCGATCGGTCGCCTGGGATTCGAGGTCGTGCGCAATACGGCGATGTCGATTGCGATGAAGCAGCTCTATGAGGCCGAGAAACACAGCCACTCGGCCACGCAGCTGCGCGCCGTCTGGGCACGCGGCATGAAGCTCTCGTGCATGGCGTATGCCGTGGCCAGCCGGCGGTCGGATCTCAATGAAGAGACAGCGTTCCTGTGCGGCCTCATGCACGAAGTCGGCAAGCTTTACATCATCACCAAGGCCGAGGACTTCCCGGACCTTCTCGGGAATCCCAAGTCGATGGACGGCGTATTCGAGGAGTGGAACGCGCAGATTTCGAAGAGCATCATCGAGTCATGGGGGTTCCCTGACAACGTCATCGAATCGGCGGACCCTCACAGCTATGCCGATCACGACGACGATGCGCCGGCGCAATACGCTGATGTCATGCTCGTAACCAAGCTGCTGATCGACAGCAACGACGCCGAAGCTCTCGACATCGACGCGCATCCGTCGTGCGCCAAACTGGGCATCGACGAGAACGTCGCGGCAGACCTGCTGGTCGCTTACCGCGACAAGCTGAAATCCATGCAACAGTCGCTGGCCTGATCGCCAAGATACGAGATATTACACGAATAATATGTCGTAATTATATGTAATTGCTAAAAAAAATAGCTAAAGGTCGGTGATCCCGAACTGCTATCCTGCGCCGCTGACGCCGATACGGCGATGTTCTGCGTGCTTTGGCGGCCCGCTAGTTTTCCGCAGCGTCCAGTTGCAGGCGTCGCATCCTCAAGGTCTCGGACTCGAGATTGAACATGTGCTGGATGAGGATCTCGCGCTGAGATGCCGGCATACCGTGGAATTCGACGGCAACCCCATAAGGCAGTTTTGGATCAGCGCTCGGTGAGTCGGTCTTTCGCACGACGTGGCAAAACGTCTCGACGAAGCGGTTGTCCGAGGACAGCAGGAACTGCAGGTGTAACTTGGTGCCGACATCCAGAGCCTGTTCGGCCGCGAAGACCATGCCGTCGGCACCGACGTCACAGGTCTGCGGCGGCTGCTTGACGAGCGAGGCCTTGGTCTTGCGCATGCCGGGTAACTGATTGAGCACGAGGTTCAGCTTGTCGTTCAGCAGTGTCATACATTTTCCGGCGTACTCGTTCTCTGCGCTCAGCCGGTACATGACTTCGCTCAGCCGCGCGTCGAGGTCGACAATCTGCGCCTGGACGCCATCGTCGATACCGAGTTTGAGCTTGCGGTGATCGAGTCCGGCATGAAATTCGTCGTCGGTGATGACTTCGTACTTCAGGTAGACGGACTCGCTTACCCGAAACGAACGACGATTGTCCTGTTCGTTTTTCATGGCGTGGTTTCCTCCGTTGTTTCGGTCGTCCCGGCTTCCTCGTTTGCCTCGCCCGCCGCCATCGCTTCCATGATGCTCAAGCGACGTATCTTGTCGAGCTCCTTGCCGCGGACGATGCTGATGTCGACGCGGCGGTTCTTGGCACGGTTCTCTGCCGAGTCGTTCGGCGCGCGCGGGCGCGTATCCGCGTGGCCGGTGACTATCACGTGATCGTCGTCGAGGTCTGCGACCTTGAGTAACTCGTGAGCGACCGACACGGCTCGCGACGTCGACAGGTCCCAGTTGGAGCGGAACCGCGCATTGGAGATTGGGACGTCGTCGGTATGTCCGGAGATCGTAATCTCGCCACTTTCGTTATCGATCAGCTCGGCGATCTTCTTGAGCGCAGGCAGGAACTCGGCACGCAGGTCCGCGTAGCCCGAATCGAACGTTGCGTTTTCCATGATGTGCACGATGACCTTCATGCCTTCGGTCTGGATGGAGACGGCGCCAGCCTTGATTTCTTCCTTGAGCGCAATACGGAGACGGCGCGCGTGCTCGCGCGTTTCCTCGATCTCCTTGAGCTCGCGATCGAGCGCATCCAGCGTATTGCGATTCGAATCGATCGTGAACTGCCGAACCTGGTTGAGCGCCGTCGGCTCGGGCTTGCCCGGACTGAACTCCTGTGCAACGACGCTCGTTCCCTTCGGAATCGTGCGTACCTCGATCTCGGCCTGCACGCCGAATGCGTCCTTCATCGAGCCCGACAGCTGCTTGAACTTCGCGACGTCCATTTCGGAAAAAGCCAGCAAAAGCACGAAGAAACACATGAGCAGCGTCATGAGATCGGCAAACGTCATGACCCACGCCGGTACGCCTGCGGATTCTTTTTTCTCCGGTGCGCCGTCGGACATGATCAACGATGACGGGGCCGTCAGGCCTCGAGATCGTCCTCCTTACGCTTCGAACGCGGCAGGTAGGCTTCGAGCATGCCCTCGATCACGCGCGGATTCTGGCCAGCCTGGATGCTGAGCAGGGCGTCGATGATCAGCGACTTGTTGGTGTTTTCCTCGGCACTGCGTACAGCCAGCTTGTCAGCGATCGGCAGCGCAAACATGTTGGCGAGGATGGCGCCATAAAGCGTCGTCAGCAGGGCGACCGCCATTGCCGGGCCGATCTGCTTCGGATCGTCCATGTTGGAGAGCATCTGCACGAGGCCGATGAGCGTTCCGATCATGCCCATCGCCGGGCCGACGTCGCCGATCGCCTTGAAGATGTCCTGCCCGTCGCTGTGGCGTTTCAGCGTCTGGTTGAGGTCCTTGATCAGCATCGCGCGCACGGTGTCGGCCGGGTGGCCGTCGATAAGCAGACCGAGGCCGGATTTCATGAAATCGTCGGGCACCTCGGCCTCTTCGAGGGCCAGCAGGCCCCCCTGGCGCGCCGTCTTGGCGAGTTCGACGGAGTGTTCGATGAGTTCTTCAGGCTTCAGCGGGTTGTACAGGAAGGCTTTGACGGCGATGCCGGCGGCGCCGGCGAATTTGCCGAGGCTGAATTTCATCATCGTGACGAGCACGGTGCCGCCGAGGACGACGAGCAGCGACGGAGTGTTGACGAAGGTGCCCGCCGAACCGCCGAGCATGATCGAGGTCATCACGATGCCGAAGGCACCGATCAGCCCGATGAGAGTCGCCAAATCCAAGGTACTGTCCTCCGTGCGTCAGGACTCGAACGGAAATACGTCCACTGAGTGTGTTATCGGCAGAAATACCGCTTGCTTTAACGGCCGCTCAGTCGTTCTCAGGGCTGTACGCCCGATAGCATGCGCGGTTCCGGCCCTTTGATTTCGCCTCGTAGAGCGCTTTGTCGGCGCGCTTGAGCAGGGACTCGATGGTGTCGCTTTCGTGGATCTCGGTGTAGCCGGCCGAGCACGACACCTGGTCGCCCTCGGAGGCATACGGGACTTGGACCCTGGCCGCGTGTTCGATGAAGCGATCGACGACGATGGTCGCGTTCTCCGGCGTCGTGTCATTGAGGATCACGGCAAATTCGTCGCCGCCGTACCGGGCAACGAGATCGCTCTTGCGGATAAACGAACGAGCGAGGCATTCGCCGATCTCGCGCAACACCTCGTCGCCTGCTGCATGCCCGTAGGTATCGTTAATCGTCTTGAAGTTGTCGAGATCGATCATCACCAGCGTCACTGGCTGGTTCAGGATGAAATGCATGTTCAGGCTCTGCTTGATTGCAGCATCGAACGCGCCGCGATTATAGGCATCGGTCAGCGCGTCGCGCTTCATTTCCTCGCGCGCAGCGACGAGATCCTGGCGCAGGCTCGACATGCGTTCGTTCAACTCGTTGAGTTGTGACTCGTACTCTTTCTTCTGTTCGGCGAACGTGTCACTGACCTCGCGAACAGCGGTCGACAGCGCTTGCCTTATCTCCGGAAGCACTCCTGTATCAATCGCGCTCTCGATTTCGTTTAGGCTCTCCTTTACGGACTCCTCTGTATTCTGGTCGCGGTCGCCAATCTTGCGCAGACCCGCAACGAGGTCTTCGACGACGCCGCGGTAGTCCTTGAGTCGGGTCGTGACGAAATCTCGCTCGGCGCGCCGGCGGTCGGCGAAGAATCGACGGACGCGCGCCCAGTCGCGCGTTCCGTCGGCAGAAGCCGGAATGTCAAAGGAAGGTACGCCGGAGCCGTTTTCGACGTGTGCCGCGAACTCGACGCACATGCCCGGGAATATCGTTTCGTCGACGTCATGCTCGAGCGGGAACGAGTCTTTGCCCATGACGGTGATGACGTTCGAGAGCGTATCGATGGCCCCGTCGACGAGGCTTTCGCCGCCACCTTTGCCTTTTTTCTTCTGCCCCGGTTCCCCGGAGCCTGAGCCCATGATCTTCGCAACCAAACTCATTGTCGTCGTCTCACCTGTCTCCAGCCGGGGTACGCGTAAGAGCAGCTGTCGGGTAGCCGCTACGTTTTTCTATCGGCCGCACGAGCCGGATCTTTAGGTGCCGGCGGAAGCGGAATCCACCACATTCGGGCGGATTTCGGGTAGCCTGCGACAAGAACTCCAAATATGCACTTTAACAACCATAAATAGTATGTAGGAAAGTACGAATTGTTCATGTGGTGAAAGCAGCCTAGGTTAGGTATCAAGGGGAGGAAGCAGAATGCCATCGAGCGACAGCCTGATCCTGGTCGTGAACCGGGCCGCCGCGGAGGCGGAGCACATCAAGCAACTCATTGAATTCATGGACAGTCCGGTCGTTGAAACCGCGACGCCGTCGCGATGGCGCGAGCGACTCGGTGAGCATCGCCTCGAGGCGTTATTCGTGGGTCCCGACCTCAACGATGGCGAGGTCAGACGCCTGCTCGATGACGTCGGTCATCTCGATCCGAACGTGCCAATAGTGCTCGTTGGCGAGCAATAGCGATCGTGAACGAGAAAGCACTGGAAAAAACGTTTCCCTGGGCGCGACTGCATGCGCTCGACTACCCGCTGCGCCTCGACGCGCTCAACGATGTCCTCGAGGAGATTCGCGCCTCTCACAGCCGGACCTGTCACGAACATCGGTCCGGCAGAAGTGACAGGCTCGTAGGCAACAGCGCCGATACAAGGCTCGTCAGGCGGCTCGCTGCACAGGTTGCACCGTCGCTTGCGACCGTGCTGATTACGGGCGAATCGGGGACCGGCAAGGAAGTCGTTGCCCGCCAGATCCACGATCTGTCAGGACGCAGCGGCCCGTTCGTCGCAGTGAACTGCGGCGCGATCCCCGAGCATTTGCTCGAAAGCGAACTGTTCGGCCACGAGAAAGGCGCATTTACGGGTGCCGTCAGCTCACGCGCCGGCCGCTTCGAACAGGCGAACGGCGGCACGTTCTTCCTGGATGAGATCGGCGACATGCCGCCGGTCATGCAGGTCAAGCTGCTCCGCGTACTCGAAGAACGCGTCGTTGAACGAGTCGGCGGGACGAAGAGCTTACCGGTCGACGTTCGACTGATCGCGGCTACTCACCGCGACCTGCCGGAGCGCATCGAAAACGGCCAGTTCCGCGAGGACCTCTACTATCGCCTGAGCGTGTTTCCGATCGAGATCACACCGCTGCGCGATCGCCCCGAGGATATTCCGCCGCTCGTCTCTGAATTCATCCGGCGCATCGAGGCCGAACAGTCGGTCAGCCTGCGAATTTCGGAAGAGGCAATGTCGCTGATAGAAAACTATGCGTTTCCGGGCAACGTCAGGGAGCTCGCCAACCTGATCGAACGTCTCGTCGTCATCCGTCCTAACGGATTCGTTACGGCCGCAGATCTTCCCTGGCCGCTCGCGCCGGATTCCGCGCCGGCGGACGACGTTCCCGAGGTGGTCGGCGCCGAGCTTTCGGCGGTCGCCAGCCTGCCACCCGAAGGGATCGACCTGAAGCAGTACCTGGCGTCCGTCGAGCAGGAGATGATCCACAACGCGCTGGAGGAGTCAGCAGGCGTCGTGCAGCGCGCCGCCGAGCTGCTCGGCATCGGCAGGACGACGCTCGTCGAGAAGATTCGCCGTTACAAACTGCGCTAGTCTCGCCATCAGACCGTTTCGCCGCAATGCGGGCAGCGCCTGCGCGGCTCGTCGAGCGCCGCCTGGACTTTTCGCGCGTCGAGAATCTGGCTGGCGGTGTGCTTGCCGAGACCCAGGTCGACACGCAGGTTCTCGAGATCCCGTTGTTCTTCTTCAGTGATGACGCCGTCGTCCAGTGCCTTGTCTGCTTCCTCGCGGTAACGCGACCAGTTGCGCTTGAGCTGCTGTGCGTAGCCGGTAGCAAGAATACTCGTCGGTAGCGCGACCATGCCGATGCCGACGACAGCGATCATAGCGCCAAAAATCTTGCCGCCCACGGTAATCGGTGTGACATCGCCGTATCCAACCGTCGTCAACGTCGCAAATGCCCACCACATCGCAGCCGGGATGCTCCCGAAGTCGTCCGGCTGCGCCTGACGTTCGAAGTAGTACATGCCCGAGGCGGCCAGCAGCATTACCGTAACGAGAATGATGAATGAGGCACCCAGAGCCCGGCCGTTTTCGCGGAACGTTACGAACAGCATGTGAAGGGCTGCGGAATAGCGTGTCAGCTTGAGGACTCGCAGCAGGCGGATCGCACGCAGGAAGCGCATGTCAAAGCCGCCGACCAGGCCGAACGCGAGCAGGTAGTAGGGCAGAATCGCGAGCAAATCGATGATCGCGTGGGCGGATAGCATGAAGCGCAGCCGGGTCCTGAGGTTCCCGGCAGTTCGCGCGTCCGGATTCTCGACGCAACTCCAGACCCTGAGAACGTACTCGACCGTGAAGACCGAAATCGTTACGACCTCGAACCAGTACAGCACGTCGTCCCAGGCGGTCTGGAAGCTTTCGATCGATTCGAGCACGACCGCAGTCACGCTCAGGACGATCAGGAGGATCAACGCGATGTCTACAAAGCGACTCAGCGTATTCGGGTGTTCCGAAGTCTCGAGGACCGTGAAGACCGCATGGCGCCACTTGTGCGCAGGCTCTGCGGCGCCGGTCGCGCGGCTCACTTGCACGTTTTCAAGCACGATTCCGGCCTCGGTGGGATGACAAATCGGTTAGCGGCGCTCGCCCGCCGATCTTTAGCCGGCGCCGCGCCGGAACTGCGACCCGGGCCCTAAAGATTTCCCCAAAATCGGCGACAACCAACGGGTACACGAGAATAAAGGTCCCGAAATGGCTTTACCGAAACGTCTGCTGTCCGGCATCGTCGCGAGCAGCCTTGCGCTCGCAGGTTGCGCGGGCCCTGCGACAGTGGGCCTCTCGGGCGGACACCTGTCCGCCGATTCCGAGATGCCGCAGGTCGCTCCGCCGCCGAAGGCGCGTGCCGTGCAGCCGAAGCCGAAGCCTGCGGTCAAGCCGTCTCCACCCGTCGAGACTTACTCTGTCGTGGTCAAGGATGTCCCGGTAACGGACCTGCTGTTCTCGCTGGCGCGTGACGCTGGCCTCGACCTCGATATGCAGGCCAGCGATTCGAAGACCGTTACGATCAATGCCACCGAGCGTCCCCTGCCGGAGATCCTGGACAGGATTGCCGAGCAGGCCAGGCTGCGTTACAGCCTGCGGGGCCGCAACCTCGTCATCCAGGACGATCAGCCGTATTGGCACAGCTACCAGGTCGACTACGTCAACATCCAGCGCGACAGCCAGGGCGAGGTAGGCGTCGCCACGATGATCTCGACCTCGGGCGGTTCCGTGGGCGAGGACATGGGCCAGCAGCAGGACAACCAGGGCAACCTTTCGAAGACCACGGTTCGCAGCACCTCGACCAGCGATTTCTGGAAGACGCTCGAGCTCGGGCTGATTTCCATCGTCGAGCAGTACCGGGAGCAAGGGGAGCCGGTAACGCCGGAAGAGCAGGACCCGGTCATCGCCAACCCGATGTCGGGCGTCGTCACCGTGCACGGCAGCCAGCGCGCTCACAAGCAGATTCGCAGTTACCTCGACAAAGTCATGTCCAACGCGCAGCGCCAGGTCCTGATAGAGATGACCATTGTCGAGGTAGAGCTCAGCGACAACTACCAGGCCGGGGTCGATTGGCAGCGCGTTTCGACCGCTGACGGGTTCACGTTCCAGTCCGACGTGCTGGGTCCCGCACTGTCGGCGCCGCCGTTCGTCGCTCTCGGCTATGAGGACCCGAACCCGGGCAACAGCAGCCTGACGGCGACGGTGCGCATGCTGCAGCAGTTCGGCAACACCAAAGTCCTGTCGAGCCCCAAAATCATGGCGCTAAACAACCAGACGGCGTTGCTCAAGGTCGTCAACGAATCGGTCTACTTCACGATCGAGCTCGACATTCGCGAGGCAACTGCCGATATCCCGGAACGGCGCACGTTTACGAGCACGATTCATACGGTACCGGTTGGTCTGATCATGAGCGTGACACCGCAAATCAGCGAGAGCGGCCATGTCAGCCTGAACATTCGCCCGACGATCAGCAGCATCACCGGTTTCGCCGTCGACCCGGCGCCTCGGCTGTCAGGCTCCGAATTCGACAACCTCATTCCCGAGATCCAGGTACGCGAGATCGAATCGCTGCTGCAGGTCCTCAACGGTCACACTGTCGTACTCGGCGGACTCATGCAGAACGAGCAAGTCAGCGAGAAGGACGGCATTCCGGGGCTCTCGCGCATACCGAAAGTCGGCAACCTGTTTTCCTACACGCGCGATCGACTCGTGAAGACCGAGCTCGTGATCTTCCTCAAGCCGACGATCGTCGATAACGGATTCATGCCTGGCGGCGCCGAGCAGCTTGCCGAATACGTTGACGCAAGCGCCGAGTCCACGATCACCGGCGACGTCGAGTACCGTTGACAGGAGCAGGTCCATGAAAAGCCCCCTGGTTGATGCGCTGAGAAAGGCAAACGAATCGACCAAAAGCGGTGACGATACCGACACACTGCTCGTTGACGATTTACCGCACGACGCGGCGCTGACGGCGAACGAAGATTACTCGCTGGAGACGCTCGAACCCGGCGAGGCATTCGAATTGCTCGATGGCGACGATACCGGCGAAAACCTGCAGCTCGACGAAGAATCGCAGGAGCGCGAAGACCTGCCCGAACCGGAGTTCGATGTGGACGACGATGTGGAGCCGCCACAAATCGAGCTGTCAACGTCGAAGGCCCTGACCGCAACGCAGGCTCTCAGGCAGACGAGCCTGGCGGTCGAGGCGCCTCTGATGCCGTTGTCGAAGCAGCAGTCACTGACCTTTGTCATGAAGCTCGGCCGCTACTCGCCGCTGATCTGCGGTGCGCTCGGCGCCGCAGCTGCCGGGATCTATCTCGCCTGGCTGTCGTTCGGCGGCGCCTACGAGAATTCCGAGCTGCGCGCACTTCCGTTACAGGTCAAATCCGTGGATGGCGAGATCGCCAAATTCGAAGCGGGCGCGAGCCCGTTTCAGTTGATCGTCGACGAGCCGGCCTCTGCTGCCGACGGGAGCGAGACGCAATGACCACGACCACGGTACGCAAGTTGCAGGCCAGCGAGCCTAGCATGCCGCTGGGTGAGCGCCTGATCGAAGCGGGACTCATCACCGAGGACCAGCTGCAGGTTGCGTTGAAGGAACAGAGTCGACGCGACGAGCCGCTGGGTCGCATCCTCGTAAGCCTCGGCCTGATCAGCGAGGGCGTTCTTCGCGACACCCTCGGTGAATCTCTCGGGCATGACAGCATCGACCTCGCATCGGTCATTCCTGATCCCGACGCACTGTTGATGGTGCCGAAGAACATCGCGCGCCGCTACAGCATGCTGCCGATTAATTTCGACAAGAACGAAAAAGTGCTGACGCTGGCGATGGCCGATACATTCAACGTCGTCGCGATGGACCAGATTGCCGCGCTGCTCGGCAACCGTATCGGCATCGCAACGCTGGTTGCGGGCGAGGCCGAAATCGAAGCCGCGATCGAGCAGTTTTACGAAGTCGAATTGTCCATCCAGGGCATCCTGCACGAAATCGATACGGGCGAGGTCGATCGTCTCAACATGGCGGTCGAAAATGAGGAATACAATCATCCGCTCATTCGCCTGGTAGACGCCATCCTCGCCGACGCCGTCAAGCGAGATGCGTCGGACATTCATCTCGAGCCTGAGGAGGGCTTCCTGCGTGTGCGCTATCGCATCGATGGTGTATTGCGACAGGTCATGGCGCTGCACCGCAGCTACTGGCCCGGAATGGTCGTGCGACTCAAGGTCATGGCCAAGATGAACATCGCCGAGACGCGCGCGCCGCAGGATGGACGCATTTCGCTGACGCTCGCCGGGCGACCCATCGACTTTCGTGTCGCCAGTCAGCAGACGACCTTTGGCGAGAACTTCGTGCTGCGCGTGCTCGATCGCCGCAAAGGCATTGTGCCGCTCGAGAAACTCAATCTCGTCAAGGAGACGCTGACGACGCTGCAGGTCATGATGGCGAGGCCAGAGGGCATCATTCTCGTCACAGGCCCAACGGGCAGCGGCAAGACGACGACGCTGTATTCGATGCTCAACTACCGCAATGACGAGTCGGTCAACATCATGACCCTCGAAGACCCGGTCGAGTACCCGATGGCGATGATTCGCCAGACCTCGCTCAATGAAGCCGCAAAGCTCGATTTCGCAAACGGCATTCGCTCGATGATGCGCCAGGATCCGGACATCATCCTCGTGGGCGAGATTCGCGACGAAGAGACCGCGGAGATGGCGCTACGCGCGGCCATGACAGGTCACCAGGTGTTTTCGACGCTGCATACCAACTCCGCGCTCGGCGCAATTCCGCGCTTGATCGATATCGGCGTCAAACCGCAGATTATGGCCGGCAACATCATCGGCATTGTCGCGCAGAGACTCGTAAGGCGCCTGTGCCGCAGCTGCAAACAGGCGTATGCGCCGGATGAAACAGAGCGCAAGCTGCTCGGCATCAAGGGAGCGAAGCCCGTGCTCCTGTATCGCGAACAGGGCTGCGAAACCTGCAACTTCCTGGGATACAAGGGACGCGTCGCCGTCATCGAGGTTCTGAAGATGAACCAGGAGCTCGACGAGATGATTGCGCGAGGCGCCACGCGCAGGGAGATGCATGAGGCGGCAACGAAGAGTGGTTACCGCGACCTGTCCGAGGACGGGGTCCGTCACGTGCTCAGCGGTACCACCAGCCTTTCCGAAATATCGCGCGTCGTCGACCTGACGTCGCGAATCGAGTGACGCCCGTGCCGTCGTTCCAGTACAGGGCAGTCGACGCTAACGGCAGTGTCATCGAGGGCAGTCTCGAGGCAAGCAACGAGCGCGCGCTCGAAACGCAGCTGCGCCAGTCGGGCGTCGAGCTGTTGCGGTGTGCAGAACAAGGACGGAGGGTATTTCGCCGCCGCAAGGGTGTGTCGCGAAAGGAACTCATTGGTTTCTGCTTTCACATGGAGCAAATGACACGTGCGGGCCTGCCGATACTCGAAGCACTCGCCGACCTCCGGGACAGTGTCGACAATGAACGATTCGCCGACGTGCTCGGCAACCTGATCTCGGCAGTCGAAGTCGGCAAGACACTGTCGCAGGCCATGGCCGAATACCCCGATGTGTTCGACGATTTATTCGTCAACCTGATCTCGGTGGGTGAAGAGTCCGGCGAGCTCGCCGACGTGCTGCTCAAGCTGACCGAGTCACTCAAGTGGCAGGACGAGCTGATTTCGAAAGCAAAGACCGTGGTGATGTACCCGGCGTTCGTCGGTGTCGTTGTACTCACCGTGATGCTTTTCATGATGCTCTATGTCGTGCCGCAGATGGTCGACTTCATCAGGGAGATGGGCCAGACACTGCCAATCCACACGCGTGCTCTGATCGGATTTTCGGGATTCCTCGTCAATCACTGGTGGTGGGCGGTGCCACTGCCTTTCGTGCTGCTCGTGTCGGCGAAATTCTACGCAGACCGCGACGAGGGGTTTCGTTACCAGGTGGACAAGCTGAAGCTCAGGGCTTGGTATGTCGGACCGATCAGTCAGAAGCTCGTACTGAGTCGCTTCGCGAGCTATTTCGCGCTCTGCTACGGCGCCGGGCTCGACGTGCTGTCTTCGCTGAAAATCAGCGAGGACATAGCCGGCAACGTGGTCATCCGAGAGGGCATACGCCGGATTTCCGACTCGATCGCTGACGGCAAGACGCTCAGTGACAGCATCGACGAGACCGAATTGTTTCCTCCTCTCGTCGTTCGCATGGTTCGTATGGGCGAGTCGACGGGTGCGCTCGATAACGCGCTCGGCAACGTTAGCTATTTCTACGATCGCGAGGTCACGGAATCGATCGACCGGCTGAAAGCGATGATCGAGCCGGCAATGACCGTCATTCTCGGCGGCATCATGGCGTGGATCATGCTGTCAGTGCTGGGCCCCATTTACGAAACGATCAGCAAGATCGGAGTGTGACATGCCGGCGCCACGAGCATTCTACGTAACACAGGGATCGCTGACCGTTTGGTCGAACGAGCGCCATGGCGAGAAAAACGCGCTGCGGTTCGCGGACAGCGACGATGGCCTGCGCAAGTTCGACGAGTACCTGGGAACCCTGCCGGAGCAGCCGAGCTTCATGCTCGTCGACGTCATCGAGGAAGAGTTCGCGGTCGACTCGATTCCGAAGCTCGGCATCCGCGATCGCAAGTCGTTGTTGACGCGGCGCATCGAGCGCAAGTACCCGCGCACGCGCTATCGGATCCCCATCTACCAGGCAAAGGGTCGGAAAAAAGGCGGCGAAGCCCGCGTGACCTTCTGCGCCATTACGAATCACGAGCTCGTCGATCCATGGTTGCGCGTCATCCTGAGGCACAGGACGCCCCTGACCGGTCTCTACTCGGTGCCGCTCATGGCCGGCCGCTTGCTCGGCAGGTTGTTCGATGGAGAAAACCCGACACTGTTCGTCACCCAGCACCAGTACACGAAACTCCGGCAGGTATTCGTCGAACACGGCTACACGGGCAGCGCGCGCCTGTCGGAGTCGCCGCCGCACGACGATCCCGGGTATGCCCAGTTCGTCGTTACCGAGACGCAGCGGAGCCGCCGCTATCTCGAACGCACACGGCTCATTGCACATATGCAGCAGCTCGATGTGTGCGTGCTGGCCGACGAGGCGACGGCGAACGAGATTCGCGCGCTCGTCGACCTTGACGGGCCGACCGAGTACCACTTCGTCGATCCAATACGCGCTGCAAAACGCATCGGCCTGGCGACGCCGCTGCGACCCGACTGCCAAGAGTACCTTTACGTCGCCGCTGCAAGCCGCAGCCGCCCGGCTTACAACTACGCCATATCGGGGGAGAAGCGATACTGGACGATGCGTCGCGTGCGCCATGCGATCTCTGCGAGCCTGATGGCCACCGCCGCAGCCGCGTCGGTGATCGCCGGTATCTATGCCAGCGACGCGATGTTCCTCAAATATCAGATCCACAAGGTCGAGTCGCAGGTGGCGCAGCTTTCCGAGACATTCCGCCGCGAAAACGAGAGCTTCGACTACCGCGCGGATTCGCACGAAATGAAGTTTGCTGTCGATACGGGCAATTTCCTGTTGAGCAATCGTTTGCCGGTACCCTGGGTAATGCAACAGGTCGGGCTGGTCATGGGAACGCACCCCGGCGTTCGTATCCAGAATCTGTCCTGGGAGGCAATGGCAGCGGTCGATCCGAACGCGCGACCGGCGCAGCGCGACACGAACATGCCCGTGCCTATCCCCGAGGTCCGCGAGGTGCAGGCCGAGATCGAGGGCGAGTTGATGAACTTCGAGGGCGACATGCGCAAGGCATTCGCCGACATAGACAGGCTCGTTGCGGACCTCGAGGAGAAAACCGCATTCACTCATGTCGTTGCGATCGAATACCCACTGGATGCGAGTCCGCAGGCTGCGATTTCCGGCGAGATCGTAACGAAAGGACGTCAACAGCCGGCGCGCTTCCGCATTCGAATGACGTTCCCCGTGGGCGCGGTCGATGACCAGGAGGTGGATGATGACCCGGTCTGATTTCGACTGGCCTTTCGTTCGGCAGAATATGCTCTTGCCCGCCACGACTGCGATTTTCGCGGTGCTGGCGCTCATCGCCGCTTACTGGATTCACAGCGAACAGGTCCGTCAGTTCTCCCGCCTGAGCGGCAGCCACGCGGCGATTCACGAGGATTATGATGCGCTCGTGCTCCGGCGCCGCCTCGTCGACCTGTACCACCGACGGTACCTGCAGTTTCACGACCTGGGTTTCGTCGGTCGCGAGAGCCGGCTCGACTGGGTCGAGAGTCTGCGGACGACGACCGAAGCGCTGATCCTGCCGCGGGTCAGCTACTCGATCGAGCCCCAGGTCATGGCAATCGCCCCTTTGCAGTCGATGTCCCCGGGCGACAATGTGCAAATCTTCCAGAGCCGTATGCGCGTCGAGATGGGTCTCGTGCACGAGCTCGACCTGCTCAGAATGATCGACGAACTGCAGGGCAAGGTGCCGGGTCTGATCAAGGTCGATAGCTGCGAGCTCAACTGGCAGGTCGACGAAGCGCGTCGTCTGCAAGCCGGTGCAAACATCCAGGCGTCGTGCGGGCTGAAGATCTACAGCCTGATCACATCGGATGTCGATGTGGAGGAATCGATATGAGCCGGCTCCTGGTAATACTCTTCCTTTTCGGTGCCGGGCAGGCGGTGAGTGCCGATGACGTGCCCGTGTACGAGTCGCTCTCGGGATTGTCGATCGGGCGAATCTTCTATTCCCAGGCCGAACGCGAGCTGCTCGACCAGCGCCGCCATCAGCCGCCGCAGAGCGGCCGTTTGGTGGCAGGGACCAGGGCAGAACCGCGGACGCCGGCGGTCAAGCACGACGATGCCGCCGGCTTCATCAAGAGCAGCTCGGGGCGGTCGCGGATCTGGAAAAAAGGCCGTTTCGTGCCCACGAGCCAGAGCCCCGAGGAGGCGGTGTCGTTTCCGGGTGAAGTCGACGTCGAGCGTCATGACGCAGCCGACGATAAGTAATGCACGTGCATCGGCGAGCCGGCAAAAGGGCGCCGCTCTGCTGCTGATGATGCTGGTCGTCCTGGTCAGCATCACGGCCATTCTCGTCTCAAGCATCAACAACAGCGAGGCGCGCATTCGCAAAGGCGTCGCTACGCGCGACTCGCTCGCGCAGGCGCGGCAGGCTCTTCTCGATTTCGCTGCCGTGCAACAGGATCTCGTGCCCGGCAGCCCGGCGCAGCTGCCGTGTCCCGATATCGACGACACGGGCGCCACCATAGAGGGTGAAGCGCACACCGGCGCGTGTGGCGCGGCCGGCGTGTCGGTGATCGGGAGGCTGCCATGGCGAACACTGGGCGTCGAAGCGCTGCGGGATGCATCGTCAGAGTGCCTCTGGTACGCGGTTTCCGGCTCCTGGAAACTCGCCACCGGAAATTCTGCCGAGCTGATCAATCCCGACAGCAACGGCCAGCTGCAGCTATGGAGCCTCGAGACCAGTGGCCTCGTCGTTGGTACGACGCCTGACAGTCGGCCGGTCGCGATCGTGTTCGCTGCCAATGCGCCACTGGACGGCCAGAGGCGTGCGGCCCCGGCCGCCGGCGAGTTCTGCGATCCTGGCTTTTCTGCCGATGATTTTCTCGATGCCGACGCGGGCCTCGGGATATCCAACGCCGTCCTCAGCGGCAGCCCGGACGCGGTTGACGCATTCGCGGTCGCCGAGCGTTTCATGGAAACACACAATGATCGCGCCGCCTTTATCACTCGCAGCGATCTCGAGCGGGCAATTACCGGTCGTTACGACTTCGACGCGAGGATGCGTGCGCTCGGCCTGGCCGTAACGCGTTGCGTGGCCGACTATGCGCAGAAGAATCCGGGCGGTGCGAACGACCGGCGTCTTCCCTGGCCCGCGCCGCTGTCGATGGCCGACTACCGTCTCAGCGCCAACTATGACGACGTCGATATCGGCTCCCTGTCGGGTCGGCTCGCGAACGCCGTCGACACGAGCAACGCGCTGACGGGCAATACGACGACTGACCTGCTGACGGGTTGCGATACCGTCGCAGTGCCGGAATGGAATGCAGAGACGCAGCGGCTCTGGCAGAACTGGAAAGACCACTTCTTTTACGCCGTGGCCGAATCCCATGCGCCCGCCGCGGGCACACCGAGTACCTGCGGCTCCTGCCTGACTGTCAACGGTTCGGGCCAGTATGCTGCGGTCGTGATATTCGGCAACTCGCGACTGCCTGCCGCTGCCCAGTCACGCAACGCACCGCCCATGGATTCCGACGATCGCAGCGATCCTTCGAACTACCTCGAGGGTGGCAATGCGGCGTTCTTCCCGTTGCCGTCAGGCACTGCGGACTTCTCGTCGCAGGCAACGAGCAACACGTTCAATGACCGGCTGTTCTGCATCGACAATGCGTTGGCCGTGACGGAGTGCTGACCGATGAACATGCGACAACAAGGTGGCTTCAGCCTGATCGAACTGGCGATCGTGATCCTTATCATGGGTCTCGTCCTCGGTGGAATCGCCATGCCACTGTCGGTCCAGCGTGAGAATGCCCGCATCAAGCAGGGCGACGAGCAGATAGCGATGGTGCAGTCTGCGATCGAGGGATTCGCGCTCGCGAATGGCCGCCTGCCGTGCCCGGCGACCCCGGCCAGTGATGGCGTTGCCGATCCGAGCGGCGGCGGATGCACGACGCAGCATGGCTTCGTGCCGGCAACCACCCTGAATCTGCACGGTTCGCGCAATGACGACAACCTGCTGCTGGATCCGTGGGGTGCGCCGCTGCGTTACTCGGTGACGGCTTCCGATGCAGACACGGACGGCAACTGGGATTTCACGGTGCCGGGCGAGATGCGCGACGTCACCATGGCGTTGCTGCAGCCCGACATTCACGTCTGCTCTTCCGCGTCCGGCGCGTCGAATACTTCGTGCGCAGGCGCCAACGTGACGCTCTCCGATGCGGCGCCGATGATCGTGTACTCGCTCGGCAAGGACTGGGCATCGTTCTCATCGCCGGACCAGCTCGAAAACGTCGGCACGACGCTCGGCGGCGGTGCCTCGGGCGCGACTTACCGGGTTGCCGACAACTTAGTCTTCGTTTCGCGCGGCCGCAGCAAAGCCAGTGGCGACGAATTCGACGACCAGCTCCTGTGGCTGTCCGCGAACAGCCTGTTCCGGCGCATGGTCGATGCCGGCCACTTGCCATAAAGCAAGTGCGAACTGCGTCACATTACGTGCGGTTTCGTGGCCGTGCGTGTCTAAAGATGACAAGTGCAGGGCCGATAACGAACTCAGGTAAAGATGGATAAGCACGGCTGAGTGCTTGACGAAAAACCTCAACGAGGGACTTTGACGTGAACATGGAACTTCTCAAAAGGCGCAGGCAGTCAGGTTTTACGCTGGTCGAAATCGCAATCGTGCTCGTCATCATCGGCCTCCTGGTCGGCGGCGTGCTCAAAGGGCGCGAGATGATCACCAACGCCAAGATCAAGCGGATCGAAAACGACTTTGCCGGCGTCTCGGCGGCTATTTACGCGTACCAGGACCGTTACGGCGTGCTGCCGGGCGATGATCCTGCGGCGTCCACGCGCTTTGCCGGCGACTGGCGAGGTGCTGACAACGGCAATGGCAACGGCAATATTTCGGGCGGCTGGGGCAGCACGAACAACGGAAACGAGTCCCGCAAGATCTGGAAGCACCTTCGCGGTGCCGGCCTGATCGCCGGTCCGGTCGACAACACGGATGCGAGCTACCAGCAGCCTAGTAATTCGTTTGGCGGCCTGTTGGGCATAGACCTCAACCTCTATAACCTGAGCGGCCACAACATAGTATTCGGCGAGATCCCGGGCGACATCGCGCAGATACTCGAAGCACGCGGTGACGACGGCGTCCCGAGCCGTGGCAGCATACAGGCGCACGCCTCGCAGACGACTTACGCGATCGACTCGCGTTACGACGTCGCGTTTCGCCAGTAAGTGACTTGATGCAAATTGCGCCTCGCGGCAAACGCTGTGAGGCGCTTTTTTTTGTAATGGGGGATCAACTGACGGAACTGCGCATCGATTGCGCGTGCAGGTCGAAGGCTTGCTTGATACCCGGGAACGAGTCGGCGGTGACGGACAACTTGCCGGCGCAATTCTGCACGGCCTCGTCGCTTTCGAGCTGATCCGCGTCGTTGAGCACCGACTGCGCCGTATACACGACGTCGACGAGCGTCGCCGGAGCGCCCGAGTCCTCGCTGAGGTTCTCCTCGATCTCTAGCGAATCGGCGATCTCACCTGGGAATCCCCATGCGTCGACGATGGATTTGCCAATGCTCTCGTACCACTGTCCCATAATTGTCTCGAGCGATTCCTTGTCGCCCATGAGTCCGGGAAAGTCCTGGGCGCGGGTCAGGATATACAGCTTGCCGACCTGGTGTAGCAGGCCGCATAGGAATGCGTTGTCCGGGTTCAGCGACCCCGATTGACGCGCGATCACGAAACTCATTGAGGCCAGCGACAGGCTGGTGCTCCAGATGTCCCTGATTGCGTCTCTCAGGTCCTTGTGCTCGGAGGCCTCGAAGATCTGCTCGACGGCGAGCGTGATGGCCGTATTGCGGACGACCTCGAATCCCAGTCGGCTGATCGCGAGGTTCAGGTCGACGATCTCGATGCCGGCGCGGTTATGAAATGCCGAGTTGGCAGCCATCAGCAAGCGCGCCACGAGTACGGCGTCGGTCTTGACGACTTCGGCCAGCCGTTCCGACGTGCAGGTCGGGTCTTCGAGCGCCGTGCGAATGTTGATGACGACATCAGGAAATGACGGCAACGCAATGCTTTTGGAGTTGAGGTCTTCCGCAAGCTGCTGAAGAAACCGGGTTTGCTCGTCGGCTGACACGATCGCCTCCGGGACTCAGGCGCTCAGCGCCAGGCCCTCGTCCTGGTGACTGAAAAGCTTGGCCGGAGCCTGCACGAGCACCGGGCCGATCGCGTAGATCACGGACAGTGCCCGCAGGAAGCGGCTGCGGCGTTTACTGCGCAGCGTTGCGACGAGGTTTTCGAGCGAGATCGGTGAGAACATGACGGCGCCGCCGTCGTCGAACTGGCTCGATTGCAGTATCGATTCCGTTTCCGGGCTGGTCAGGACCACGACCGGAACTGGCGAGCGACCGCTGCCGAAAGCCAGCTGACGCAGCATGTCCAGCAACTCGGGGTCGGGCTCGGACAAGTCGAACAATATGAAGTCGGGCCGGCGCTCGGACTTGTCGCGGCACAATTCGCGAATCCGCCCGATTGCGTCCACGTGCGCGTCGATACGATGAATATTGCCGTTGATGCCATCGGATTCCATCGACTGGCGCAGATGGGTTGCGCAGTCCCTGCAGCAGCTGATCAGCAAGGTGTTTACGGTTATGTCGTTCGCTATCACTGGTTGTTTCCCTCGATCGATACGACGACACTGCTGCAGGTTCCGTGCCAAAAAGCCGAAATATGTCAAAAAAATGTCATATTCTATATAAAACAATAAGTTAAATAGGTTCTAAAGATTTGACCTGCGAAAGACGCGCTAAGTCGCTATGGCGAATAATCGCGGAAAACCGTCGCTGGTCGCGAAATTTCGTGACTTTCGTCGGCATATGGTGACAGAATACCGTCATCGCAGAAATTGTCAGACCGTAAAGAAAACTTGTATGAGCGAATCGCCAGCAACGCTGGCAGATAGCCGCTGCGGACCGCGCGAGGTGGCCGCAGTCGGGGTATTCCACTCCCGGTCCCCCGGGGAAAGGAACTGCGATGTCTTCCGAATCAGCCGCTAGACTCCTGGCTGGGTTCGTCGATCTACTCTTCATCGCCTGCACGATCGGACTGCTGGTCTACGCCGTCATCAGCGGCATGTTCCGGTCCAACCCGCTGAGCTCGGGCGGTCGCGCGATGATCGTCTTCGGCCTGGCGCTCGCGGTACTGTCGGAGTTCCTGAGCTGGATTTCGGTCTTCGGCGGGGTCGAGACGCCGCTGGCTGCTGAAACCATGAGCTGGCCGCACTGGCTGCTCACGCGCCTCGCGCTGGCGGCGATTGGCGTCGGCCTGTTCATTGCCTGGTACCAGCGGCGCCGCTCGGACGCCGATGCAGAAGTGACGGCGCAAAAGCTGAAAACGGCCGAATCGAGCATCATCCAGTCGGAGTCGCGCTATCGCTACCTGTTCGAAAACACCCCCAATGCCGTCTACTGCTTCAGTTTCAGCCCGCCGGTACCGCTCACGATGCCGCTCGAGGAGCAACTGGAGCTACTTGGCGAGGCGCGCCTGACCGAGTGCAACCTGGTATTTGCACAGGTTATGGGAGCCGTTCGTCCGGGCGACGTCATCGGGCGACGGCTCAGGGCGCTGTTTCGATCGAATGCGATCGAGCCATTGAGCGAGCTCGCCGTCGCGTTCCTCGAAAGCGAATATCGACTTGCCGATTACGAATTCAGCTACGAAACACCCGAGGGCAACGAGCGCGCCGTGCGCATCAACCTGACCGGGGTGCTCCAGGACGGCAACCTGATGCGTGTCTGGGCCATGGAAACCAACGTCCTCGACCTGCGCGAGGCTCAACGCAAGCTAGAGCGACAACGCGATTTCGAGGAGCTCGTTGCGAGTGTGTCGTCCCGACTGCTGATGTCGCCCGATGAGAAAGCGGATGACGTGGTCATCGATTGCCTGCGGCAGGTCTGCGACTTCGGGCGTGCGGATCGCGCGTCGATCCTCTGGCAGGAGCCGACATCGTCGAGAGCCGATGTGAGCTACGTATGGAGACGAAATCCGTCGGCGCATGAGCAAGAGCGTCGCCTTGCCGACTTTCCCCACGTCACAAGGACGCTGCTATCCGGCAAGATCTGTCGCATCTCCGACGTCGAAAACATGCCGACGTCACAGCGGACCGACCGCGACAGCTTGCTCGCGATCGGTATGCGTTCCTTCGTGGCGCTGCCGCTCGTCGTCTCCGGTGAGGTCGTCGGCACGGCGACCTTCGGACGCTCGGACCGTGGCTACGAATGGTCCGACTAGGATGTCCTCGACATGCGGGTGTTTGCGGAGCTCTTCGGCAATTTCGTGCTGCGCCTGAAGTCGCGGCGTGCGCTCGACGACGCCATGGTGCGCCTGAGGCAGGCTTCCGAGCGGCTGGAGGCAGAGAACGTTTACCTGCGCCAGGAGATCGATACCACGCACGGTTTCGACGAGATCATCGGCAACAGCAGCGCCATCATGCACTGCCTGCACCTCGTCGAACAGGTGGCCGATACGATGACGACGGTGCTGTTGCTGGGTGAAACCGGCACTGGCAAAGAACTCGTCGCACGTGCCATCCACGAACACAGCACCAGGCGCGATCGACCGCTCGTAAAGGTCAATTGCGCGGCCCTGCCGGCCAACCTGATCGAGAGCGAATTGTTCGGGCACGAGAAGGGCGCCTTTACGGGCGCAGAGAAATCGAAGCGCGGCCGTTTCGATCTTGCGGATGGTAGTACGCTGTTTCTCGACGAGATCGGCGAGATTCCCATAGAGCTTCAGGCAAAGCTGCTGCGTGTACTGCAGGAGGGTGAATTCGAACGTCTCGGCGGTCACGAAACGATAAGAGTCGACGTTCGTATCATCGCCGCAACCAACCGCGATCTTCACGAAGCCGTCGCCGAAGGCGAATTTCGGTCAGACCTGTTTTTCCGCATCAACACGTTCCCGATTGAGTTACCTCCGCTGCGTGACCGCGGCGAAGACGTCCAATTGCTCGCCGAGCATTTTGTCAACGTGCTGGCACAGGATCTCGGTCGGGACGTGAGCGCAATCTCGGCAAACATGATGCACCAGTTGCGTGACTATCACTGGCCGGGCAACGTGCGCGAGCTCGAGGGCGTCATCGAACGCGCACTCATCGCCTCGAGCGATCCGGTACTCGAGCTGGCCAGCCCGCTCGTGCCGACGACTGCCGCGGGCATCGACGACGGACTGCCCCGGGTCATCAGCTCGTCGATCTCCGAACTGAAGGCCGTCGAGCGCGAGCATATCCTGACCGTGCTCGAGGAATCCGACTGGCGGATCTCGGGTGACCGCGGTGCCGC
>JAAUYH010141339.1_pt1 | contig 22198 bp, 23 predicted proteins | sample 7278061 | NCBI WGS metagenome assembly JAAUYH01 (sample SAMN14350203, study PRJNA611818) | marine sediment metagenome | isolation source: surface marine sediment (0.6m) | place: French Polynesia: Moorea | collected 2018-08 | reverse complement strand
GCAATGCCCGAGGTCAGGCCGCCGCCGCCGCAGCAGACCAGAACTTCGGCCGCGTCCACGCCTTGGTCCTCCGCCTGCGCGGCAATCTCAAGGCCGACGGTGCCCTGCCCCGCGATCACCTGCGGCTCGTCATAGGGCTTGATCAGGGTGAGCCCCCGCGCTTCGGCCAGTTCCTGGCCGATGGCGTCGCGATCCTCGGTCGCGCGATCATAAAGAACCACCTCTGCCCCGTAGGCCTGCGTGTTGTCGATTTTGAGCTTGGGCGCGTCGCGTGGCATGACGATAACAGCCGGTGCGCCCTGTTCAGAGGCGGCCAGTGCGACGCCCTGCGCGTGGTTGCCGGACGAAAACGCGATCACGCCCTGCGCCCGCGTCCCGGCGTCCATCGCTGAAATGGCCGACCGCGCACCACGGTACTTGAACGATCCGGTCTTTTGCAGGCACTCGGACTTCACGAAGATCCGGCGGCCCGCCGTCTCGTCCAGAAGCGGCGCGTTCAGAAGCGGCGTGCGCACGGCGTGGCCCTTGATCTGTTTCGCCGCAGCTTCGATCAGGTCGATGTTCATAGGTGCTTCACCCACTCCCGCAGGGCCGTGACAGCCTGCGCTTCGTCCAGAAACGGCACATGCCCCCGCCCCGGCACATCGGCGAAAAACATGTCCGGGCGGCGGCGGCGCATTTCGTCTGCCGTCTCGGTACTCAGAAGGTTCGAGTTCGCGCCACGGATCAACGCCAGCGGAATATCGGCCAGAGCATCGAACAAGGGCCAGAGGTCGGGTGCGGGTTGCGTCCCTGCCGCGAGCACCGCGTCGCGCAGCGCCGGGTCGTAGTTGATCGCCAGCCCATCCGCCGTTTCGACGTAGTGTTTCCGGACCTCTTCGGCCCAGCGGCTTTCCGGCACGTCCTCGAAGCCCGCCATCAGTTGCGCGCGCATCGACGTCGCCTCGTCATAGGTCTTTTGCACCGGATTGCGGCCGATGTAGTTCTTGATGACGTCCAGTCCGTCGGTGCTGAGTTCCGGCCCGATATCGACCAAGGCCACGCCCGAAAGCCGGTCTTTCGCCATCGCTGCCAGAGCCATGGCGATGAGGCCGCCCCGCGAGGTGCCCAGGATCGCTGTTTGCTCAATTCCCAGATGATCCAGCAGCGCCAGCACGTCGCCCGCTTCGTTCGGGATGGTGTATGTCTCGGCCCCCGACCACTCCGATTGGCCCCGCCCGCGATAATCCAGCCGGATCAGGCGCGTATCACTCAGGTGCGGTGCCACGTAGTCGAAGTCGCTGCCGTTACGCGACAGGCCCGAAAGCGCAAGGACGGGGGTCCCGCTCCCTTCGTCCTGAAAGAACAGACGCGTGCCATCGGGTGCCGTGAATTCGGGCATCAGAGCGACCGTGCCAAATCGGGAATGCCCTTCAGATCGCTCAACACGTTGGAAGGTTTTGCGGGCAGGCGGTCCATCGGTTCGCCCGCGCGATTGACCCAGACCGTGTGAAAGCCATAGCCCGCGGCCGCCGCGGCGTCCCAGCCGTTCGATGACACGAAAAGCACCTGATCGGGTGCGGTACCGAAACGTTTGCCGACCATGTCATAGACAACGCGCGCAGGTTTGAAGATGCCCACATCCTCGACCGACAAAACCGCGTCCAGCCATTCGCGGAGGCCTGCGAATTCGACGGCACCGTCCAGCATGTCGGGCGACCCGTTCGAGAGGATGCCGGTGGCCATGCCCCACGCCTTGAGCGTGGCCAGCATCTCGAACACCTCCCCATAGGCGGGCAACTCCCAATAGAGCGCCAGAAGCGCCTCGCGCATTTCCGGATCGTCCAGGCCAGAGGCTTCCATGGCCCAGTCGAGCCCGTCCTTGGTCACCTCCCAAAACGGGGTGTGATCCCCCGTCACGGCGCGCAGCCAGGTGTATTGCAGTTGCTTCAAGCGCCAGTCGGCGGCGAGCTTTGGCCAAACCTCGGCCAGGTTTTCCTGCCCCGGTTGCTCGGCCAGGATGCGGGCAGCGGCGGCCACGTCGAAAAGGGTGCCATAGGCATCGAATATACAGGTGGTGACAGGCATGGGCGCGCTCCGTTTCACCGCCAGACTGTACACATGTCAGGCGCGGGGGAAAGCGATTTGCACCACGCGAGGGCCTTGCCGTCATGGCGCGTTCACGACAGGATGCGCGCCATGACGATCGCCGATCTGAAAGACCTGATTATCGCGCCCGATGCCACGGTGCGCGACGCGCTGGAGGCCATCGACCGCTCGAAACGCCAGATCGCGCTTGTCGTCGACAGTGACGGTCGACTGGTCGCCACAGTGACCGACGGCGACGTCCGCCGCGGCATCCTGCGCGGTATCGACGTGGACGGCGCGGTCGCGCAGGTGATGCACGAAGGGCCGACGACGGTGATCGAAGGCGCGCCGGACGCGGAAACCCGGCGTTTGATCCGCGAGCGGAAGCTGCAACACGTGCCGGTGCTGGACAAAGACGGGCATTTGACCAGCCTGGCCACGGTACAGGACCTGTTCGGGGTCACGCCGAAAGACACGCGCGTTGTTCTGATGGCGGGCGGCTTGGGCACACGGCTCCGCCCGCTAACGGAAACCGTGCCGAAGCCGATGCTGCCTGTGGGTGGCAAGCCGCTTCTGGAACAGATCATCGGACTTTTTGCCGATCAGGGGTTCTGGCAGATATCGATCTCGGTCAATTACCGCGCCGATATCGTGCGCGATCATTTCGGCACGGGCGACGCCTTTGGCGTCAAGATCGACTATATCGAGGAAGAGCAGGCCATGGGGACGGCAGGCGCGCTGTCCTTGCTACCCGAGCGGCCCGATGCGCCCTTCATCGTTATGAACGGCGATGTGCTGGTAACGCTCCAGTTTTCCGAGCTTCTGGCGTTTCATGCCGAAAAGGCCGCGCTTGGCACGCTGGTCGTGCGAGAGTTCGAACAGCAAGTGCCCTATGGCGTCGTACGCTCGGAAGATGGGCTGATGACGGGGATCGAGGAAAAGCCGGTCGAGCGGTACTTCGTCAACGCAGGTATCTATGTTCTTTCCCCTGACGCGCTGACGCTTCTGACACCCGGCCAGCCGCTGGATATGCCCGATCTGTTGTCCAAGGTCGCTGATGGTGGTGGCAAGGTCGGGGTTTATCCGCTGAGCGACTATTGGCGCGACATTGGCCGGATCGCCGATCTGGAAGCCGCGCGCACCGAATTTGATAGCGTGTTTCGGGACTGATGACTGCACCGGCTGACGTGACCATCCTTCTGGGCCCGCAGACAACCGCGTCGCTGGCGCTGAATACGGTCATTCGCGAAGGACGCCATCACCTGACCGGCAAGGGGCTGGCAACATTCCCAAGCCGCCTCGCCACGCCGCTTTTGCGACGCGCGATCGATGACCGCCCGCTTGAAGAGCGGAAGGCCGAGTTCGAGACCGAGACAAAGGTACGCCCCGCCGTACTATCGGCCGTCAACTTCTTCGGGCCGCCGCAATCCGGTCTGGCCAAGCGCGAGATGTTCCCGGATGCAGAACTGGCCTTTGCCGGTCTGCAAGAAATCGTTCCCGCGGCCCGGCTTGTCATTGCGATCGAGCCGCTGCCGAGCTTCTTCCTGGCCGCCGGATCTGAACCTTTGGAAGCCCGGGTGCGCGAGACGCCGTGGGAGACACTCTATGAACTCAGTTGGGCGGATTTGCTGGCGGAGGTGTCCGAGGCCCTGCCGGACGCCACGTTGACGGTACTGACAACCGACCGTGTCGGACGGGCTCCGCTTCCAACGCTGGAGGCGCTTTTGGGCCCGATGGCCGAGGCTTTGCCGCAACCGATAACGCTTCTGCGCGAGATGATCACTGACACGGGCCGCGCCGTTCTGGACCGCATGCTGGCACGCGGGACGCCCGAAAGCGCGACACTGGAAGAGGTTTACACCTCCTTCGGGCGCCGCCCCTCCCGGGCCGAGATGGCCGAGAAGCTTGGGATCGACAAGGTAACGGGCATCCTCTTGCAGCAAAGATTTGACGAAGACATTGCAAAGATTGCGGAATTCCCGAGGATCGAGATTCTCTAGATGTTGAGCAGGGCAGCGCAATTCCGGTTCTGAAGCGGCATATCCGCACCGCCGAAGTGCGCGGGCTAAGCACATTCGGGCAGATTGAAACGGCTGATGGTCCGCTCGTCGTATTCCGCCATGGTGTAGCGACTGCCGCCGTGCGGGAGGCGTTTGGCGAGGACATCCTTGCGCTTGGTGGTACGCGCGGCGCTTTGGTCGCGCGCCTTCGGAACGCGGACGCGCCGTTGACGCCAGAACCCGAAACCTTTGCGGGCAAGGCTGTGCTTCTGGCATTTCGGAGCGGCGAGACGGCGGAGGCGGCGGCAGAATGGCTGGACTATCACGCGCGCCACTTCGGCGCCGAGGCCGCGCTGATCGTCGATCGCAGCGAACCGGGGACGACCGATTTCGCAGACCAGCTGGCGCGCTTTGGGCCGGCGCTGCCGGTGATGGTGGTCACCTGCGACGCGCCGCTTGGCCTTGCGACCGGACCGGACATGCGTGATGCCAATACGGCCCCGTCCGCGCCCAAGCGCAATGTGGCCCCGATGAACCCCTGGCACGCGCCTTTCGTCGAACAGGGCCTTTTCGAGTGCCTGCGCCATCTCTTTTTATCAAAAGCGCGGGCCGTCGCCGCGCTGAACATCGCCGACCTGCTGTTGCCTTTGGCCACAACGGCGTCGGCATTCGATGCCGCCGCAGGCGCCACCGAACACTTCGTTCCGCTCACCGGCATCGAGGCTTACCCCTGGCGCTTGCGCAAGGGCGAACCGGCCCCTTTTTTCGACCACGTGAACCGCCGCTTCAACGAAAACCGCCGCCTGCTCAGTTGGTGCGTTTCTCCGTCAGCACCCGGATACTGGCGCGCGGGCCGGTTGGCGGGGGTGTCTGCCCGGGAAGGCGACCCATCCCCCTTTCTGCGCGCCGTCGGCGTCCTTTACCCCGGCACGCCGGTTCAGAAACTGGTGAAGAAATCCTTGTTGCAGGAAGAAGGCGAGCTTGTCCGATGGATGGAACAGGCCTTCGACGCCGAACCACTGCGCGCGCCGAGCGCAGCCTCGATCCTGCCGCGTCCCGCGAGCAACCGCGTCACGGTGGTGACGGCGATGAAGAACGAGGGACCCTTCGTTCTGGACTGGATCGCACACAATCGGGTCATCGGGATCAGCGATCATCTGGTCTACACGAACGATTGCCAGGACGGCACAGACCGACTGCTGGATGCGCTGGCCGAGGCAAATGTCCATCGCCGCGACAATCCCTATCGGGAAAGCGGGAAGGTCCCGCAATACGCCGCCTTCCGTGCCGCCGAGAGCGAAAGGGCCGTTCAGGATACGGATTGGCTGCTGACGCTGGATGTCGATGAATACATGAACATTCATACTGGCGACGGGCGGATCGGCGATCTTCTGGCGGCGCTGCCAGACGCGCATGTCATCTCGGTGCCCTGGCGCATGTTCGGCAATGCGGACGCGCACCGGTTCGAAGACCGGCCAGTGACGGAAATTTTCACGCTCTGTGCGCCGGAGTTCGCGACGCGGCCCTTGCAGGCCTGGGCCTTCAAGACGCTGTACCGGAACGCGGGGCTTTTTCGCAGGCTCGGTGTGCACCGCCCCAAGGGGCTCAACACCGCCTATCGCGGCGCGCTTTCCTGGGTCGATGCCTGCGGCAAGCCCTTGCCGCCTGCAGTCTGGCAGCGCGCGTGGCGGATGAGCAAGGCGCAATGGGGCTATGATCTGGTGACGCTCAATCACTATGCAGTCCGCAGTGCCGAGAGCTTTCTGGTCAAGCGCGAACGCGGCAAGGTCAACCGCACCAGGCGCGAGCAGGGGTTGGCCTATTGGTTCCGGATGAACCACAACGCCGAGACGGACACCTCGATCCACCGATATGCCGAGGCCACGCGACGCGAAAAGGCGGCCCTTCTGGCATTGCCCGGTGTGGCCGAGGCGCATGCCGAAGCGGTGGCGTGGCACGAAGCCCGGATCAAGACGCTACTGGCAGAGAGCGACTACGCGGAATTGTACGCCCAGATCACCTCGCCCCGCATGGAGCGGCTGTCGCGGATGGCAACCTGTTTCGGAGCGAACGTCCATCTCGTCGGCCCGCAGGTGATCCCCGACGAGATCGCGGCGCGCGATCCGTCCGAGCCGTTCTTCTGGACCGTGAAGCTGACACCAGAGATGTAAGGGCCGCGTGCCCCCGGGCTGAGCAGTTGTGCGGCAAGGTTCACAGCAGGACGCGGTGCTCTGCTTGGCCCTTGCCGGTTTCCGGCGCAGCGAAGGTCATGCCGTGTGGCATGGGCCCGGCCCGCTCTTCTGCTGACAGAAGCTCCAGCGCTGAAGTACAGAAAAGAGTCGTCAGCCCCGGCCCCCCGAAGGCCGGGCAACTGGTGTGTGCGGCGTTGAACCCGACCGAGGTGACAAATTCCCCGTCCGGGTCATAGCAGGCCACGCGCGCCGCGCCCCATTGCGCGTTCCAGAGATTGCCCGCGGCATCGACGACGGCGCCGTCGGGAAGCAGACCCTCGTCGCTCAGGTCCAGCCAGACCTCGGCCTCGCCCTCCGGCCAGCCGTTCTTAGGTTCAAGCTTCTGGCGCATGATCTTGGACGTCAGCGTGTCGGCGTAATAGGCAAACTGCCGGTTCGGCGAAAAGCAAATGGCGTTCGGGATGGTGATGCCGTCCACCAGCTTCGTGACCCGTCCTTCGTAGTAGCGGTGAATGGCTCCTGCGCCTTTGGCCGCGTCCTTGCCCATGGTTCCGATCCAGAAGCCGCCCCAAGGATCGACGCGCCCGTCGTTCGACCGGGTGCGTGGATTGTCGGCCTCCAACCCTTCCACATCCTCGCGGCGCTCGGTTTCCAGATCAAAAAGGATGAGCCGCGTCTCCGACGCGATCAGCAGTTGGCTGTCGTCAGCCCACCCAGCGGCCGAGACGTATTCGTCGAAGCGAACTTCGCGGGTCTTGCCGCCTTCCTGCGTCAGAAGCCGCGCACCAAGGATGTCGAACCAGAACAATTGGTCGCGCGTCGGGTGCCAGAGCGGACCCTCGCCCAACTCGCACACGGTGCTGTCGAAGACCTCGCTCATGCCTCGGTGGCTTCCCAAGCGGCGACGGCCTCGCGCCCGCGCGAGGCGATGCCCGCCACGTCGTCACCCGGTTTGTAAAGCCAACTGCCCAGCCCGAAGCCATTGGCCCCGGCCTTCCGCCATTCGGCGAAGTTCTCGGGCCCGACGCCGCCCACCATATAGACCTCTGTCGTCACGGGCAGCACGGCGCGGACGGCTTTCAACCCTTCAAGGCCCATCTGGAACGCGGGGAAGACCTTCAGCCCGTCAGCTCCCGCCTTCAAAGCGGCGAAACACTCGCTGGGCGTCAGAACACCCGGGAAGCTTTGCAGTCCCAGCGCCTTGGTCTTGGCGATCACGTCCGTATCGCAATTGGGCGAGACGACCAGCTTGCCGCCCGCGTCGTGGACGCTTTGCACCTCGCCCACAGTCAGGACTGTGCCCGCGCCGATCAGGGCATCCTTACCCACGGCCCTGGCCATGCGTTCGATCGAAACGAAAGGCGACGGCGAGTTCAGCGGCACTTCGATCCGGGTCATGCCAGCACCGACCAGCGCCTCGGCGACCGGCACGGCCTCTTCCGGGTCGATACCCCGCAGAATGGCGATCAGGGGATGGCTCATGGGGCCTCCTTCAACAGTTGGTACGCCGCGTGCAAGCCGCGAAGTGTTGCGCTTGTGACATCCGCGGTGTCAATCATCGCGCCCTCTGCCGCAAGCGCGTCCGCGTAAAGCCCGGCAAGCCTGCCCGCGCCGAGCAGTGTGATCCGCTGGCCCAGCCAATAGGGCTTGGCGGCCGCCAGTTCGGACCCGATCAGAAGACCGGAAAGACGCGCGCGCGCCACGCCCGGCCCCGGGGCCGCCAAAAGGCTTTCGGCACGAAGGGAAAAGAAGCGCCCCGCCAGGGCTTGCGGGTCCGCCATGCCATCGCGCACGGCGGTTTGGAACGCGTCCCCATCCCAAGCGTCATCCACGGAATGGCGCAAGACCGATTGAACCGAGATCAATGCAAACAGCTCACCCGTCATATAAGTGCGAAAACTCACGACTTCGCCCGCCGAGATCTGGACCCATTTTGTGTGGGTCCCCGGCATGCAGAGCACACCGTCGAAATCGGGCACCTCCGCCAGATACCCGGCGATCTGCGTTTCCTCGCCGCGCATCACATCTGCCGGAGACGTCTGGCACAACCCCGGCAGAATGGCGACGTCCAGCCGCGCATCGGTCACCTTGGGTCGCACGACGTTCAGGCTGACAGGCTGGCAGGGAACCGTCGCATAGGGCGCTTCGACCCAGCCCTGTCGCGCGCCCACCATACCGCAGGCCACAACAGGCATCCGTCCGGCACCAAGCCAAGGCTCGATGACCTCCAACAACGCGCCTTCGAAAACGGCAGGCTCCAGCGACCCCATGCCCTTGTCTGACCAGGCGTCCGCCACGGACTTGTCGCCCCGCATCGCCCAGGCGCGCAGGTTGGACGTGCCCCAGTCGATGGCGATCCAGTCGGCATATGATTTCTCGGACCCCATGACCTTCCTTGACCGCGAAACGCGGCGGAATTCAAGCCTGTCCTTCCGGGCATGCCAACCTTTGGCGCGTCGAAAAGGGCGCGCCGAACGAAAGCCGCCTATCCGCGCCGCACGAGCACCTCGAAGATGGTGCACCCCTGCCGACGAGCTTCGGCCCTTAAGTCGCCGACAAGCTCGGCGGCCTGATTCCGCACGGCCGTGGCCTCTTCAAGCATGCCTTTGAAAAGCGCGGCGAAGATCACGACAATGGGATTCGGGTTCTTGCCAAGTCCATCGACGAGCGATTGTAGCTGGTCCACCGTGCGTTGCTGTACGGCAAGGTTGATCACTGCCGAACGGAGCGCTGCCTGGATGGCATCGCAGGGGTCACGTGGAGGGAGGTCCGGCATGGGAAAGATCGGTTTTCCGATGTCACCGATATCGTCGATCGTCAGAAAGCCTTCTGTCAGCCATTCCTGAATCTCGTCTTCATCGCCCGAAATCTCAACGTCGAACGGGTTTGACTGGCTCTCGGCTTTGACGCCTTTGGAGTTGTCGAGGATCTTTGCCAGTTCGGGCGTGCGTTTCATGAGTGCTTCGAGTTGTACGGCCGCCTGGCGCGCCAAGGCCGCCGCGCCAAATGCGTCAATCGCTTCGTTGGGTAAAAAGTTTTTCATAATTCATTCCTTGAAAATGGATTTGTCCATGGGCGGTATCGCGTGCTTGCGAAACCGTCCGACGGTGTGAACGTTCCACGGCGCAGCGCGTCAGGCAATCAAGGCGTCGGCTTCGTGAATGGTACGGGAATTATGCGCCAGCGCGCGGCGGCAGGCTGGCCTGCAATTTCTTGGTCAAGCCGGACCGGACCATATCGTAAGAAGCGGCAAGCCGGTGCGCGAGTTCATCGGCGTCGGCGTCCTCTGGCAGCAATATCCAGCTCTTGTGGAAATAGGGCGCCTTTATCCCAACGCCTGCTTCGATGAGCATCTCGGCCGTTTCGATATCCGGCGTTTTCACCGCGACGCCCGGTTGCACCGCGCCGATGCAGGCGAACATCTTGCCGCCGACCTTCCACGCGTCATGCCCGCCGCCCCAGGGATCGGACTTCTCGGCCCCGGGGAATGGCGCGCAGATGTCGTTCACGCGGCTTCGGAATGCGGCATTGTCGGACATGGGGCCCATCCTAGCCTATCCTGACCCGTCGGTGTAGGCCTTGGCTCTATGGGAATTGACGTGGTAATCGAAGACGAACGGTGGAGCACCGTCGGGCTGGAGGCGCTTGCCGAAAAGGCGTTTCAGGCGACGCTTGCGCGGGTCTCTTTGGACGCGCAGACGTGGGAGGCGGTTCTGCTGGGCGCTAGTGACGCCCGGGTCGCCGAGTTAAACCGGGACTTTCGGGACAAACCGCAACCGACAAACGTCCTGTCCTGGCCCTCTGAGGAACGGGGCGCCGAGGAAGAGGGCGAAAACCCACTGCCGCCAATGGGCGCTCCGGAACTCGGCGATATCGCGCTTGCCTTCGAGACCTGTCAAATCGAAGCGAAAGAGCAGAAAAAGCCCTTTGAGCAACACATTCTTCACTTAATCGTGCACGGATTGCTGCATCTATTGGGCTACGACCACGTGCGCGAAAAGGACGGCGACTTGATGGAATCGCATGAAATCGCGATACTCGCTTCACTCGGGGTTCCAAACCCCTATACGTGACCCATATGTGGTACCGGGGCGTTCGCGCTCCGTTTTGATGGAAAGGATTGATGGGCGATACCGACGGGTCTTCTAACGCAGCGCAGCGCGCGCAATCGGAAGACGACACTTCAACGGGACTTCTTGCGCGCCTTCGGCGTGCCTTGGGAAGTGGCAATTCGCATCATCCCGAATACCCGACAATACCCGAAAAGGGCCTGAACGGACCGGCAGGGCGCAGCCTTGCCAACCTCGCGCGGCTGCGCGTCGAAGACGTCATGATCCCGAAGGTCGAAATCGTTTCGGTGGCGGTCGACATCGCGAAGGACGACCTTTTGGACGTCTTCCGGCAAAGCGGACTGACGCGATTGCCGGTCTATCGCGACACGTTGGATACCCCGCTGGGCCTGGTACACCTCAAGGACTTTGCGCTTGGCCATGGGTTCAACGGCGGAAAGAGGGCCTTCAATCTTGAAAAGATGATGCGTCCCCTGCTTTTCGCGCCCCCGTCGATGCCGATCGGCGTGCTTCTGCAAAAGATGCAGACCGACCGCATCCACATGGCGCTTGTCATCGACGAATACGGCGGGGTCGACGGGTTGGTCACGATCGAGGATCTGATCGAACAAGTGATCGGCGAGATCGAGGACGAACACGACGTCGAGGAAGGTCAGCTTTGGGTCGAAGAAGCGCCCGGGTGCTATCTGGCGCAGGCGCGGACGCCGATCGAGGATTTCGAGATGGTCGTGGGCAAGAAGCTCCTCTTCGGGGAAGACGTCGAAGAACTCGACACCTTGGGCGGCCTTGTCTTCATGCTCGCGGGCCGCGTGCCTGCGCGCGGCGAGGTGGTGAAACACCCCGCCGGTCTCGATTTCGAGGTCGTCGACGCCGACCCGCGCCGCATCAAGCGATTGCGCGTTCGCATGGGAGCCGCGGCACAACAGGCGGCCGAGTAACGCCCGGGTGGCAATGACCCGCAGGCTCGGCTAGTACTTTGGCAAAGCAGCAGAACGCGGAGCACCGGGGCGTGCGACCTGGCCTTTTCATCGCGCTTCCGGGCGGCCTTGCCGCGGCCCTTGGCCACGCGCCTTTCCACCTTTGGATCATCGCCTTGCCGGGGTTCGCAGCGCTGATCTGGTCTGTCGCGCATGCCGCCACCGGGCGCGGCGCTTTCCTGCGGGGTTGGCTTGGCGGGGCCGCCTATTTCGCCGTGACGCTGCATTGGATCGTGGAACCGTTTCTGGTCGATGCGGCGACGCACGGATGGATGGCGCCCTTTGCCCTGATCCTGTTGGCTGGCGGATTGGCGCTCTTCTGGGGCGCCGCGGGAGCGGCCGCCTTCCACCTTGGGTGGAGCCCCGGCAGCCGCGCCATCGCTCTGGCGCTGACCATGACGGTCGCGGAACTTCTGAGAGGTCATGTGTTCACCGGCTTTCCATGGGCCATGCCCGCCTATATCTTCAACGAACCGTCGCTCATTTGGGTGGCACGCCTGACCGGCAGCTACGGCCTGACGCTTCTGGTGCTGACCCTGGCTGCGATGCTAACCTTAAAGGCGCGCGCTTACTGGGCGCCGATGGCCACCTTGATGATCGTCGCAGCGATTTGGACTGCCGGGCGATCGGAGCCGCCCCCCTCTGCCGATCTGGGTACTGTTGGGGTGGTCCATCCCAACGTGCCGCAGCAAGAGAAATGGGACCGCCTGAAAGTGCCCGAGCATGTCGAACGGCTTCGCAACCTGACGGCAAAAGCGGCCACCCAAAACCCCGACATGATTGTTCTGCCCGAGGCGGCGGTCGTCTATCCCCTCGACAACGCCGCCGGCACACTTGGCCTTCTGTCCGACGCCGCAGGCCCGGCGCATCTGGTCACCGGCATCAACCGACGAGAGGCCGGAGACTGGTTCAACGCGCTTGTCCGATTGGGCCCCGGAGGCGAAATCGAAGAGACCTTTGACAAGGTCCATTTGGTGCCCTTCGGCGAATACATACCCTTCAAGCTGGGCGTCCTTCGCGCGCTCGCGGCGACCTCGTCGAACGGGTTCACACCCGGCGAAGCGGTTCGTCTGATCGATACACCGCTTGGGCGCGCGCTGCCGCTTATCTGCTACGAGGGCATCTTCCCCCGGCATCTGTTCCGGGCCGGGGATCGCCCCGACTATATCCTGCTTTTGACGAACGATGCCTGGTTCGGGAACTTCGCCGGGCCCCAGCAGCACCTGGAACAGGCCCGCTTCCGCGCGGTCGAACAGGGTCTGCCGGTTGTGCGTGTGGCCAACCGCGGGGTCTCGACCGTCATCAACCGGCACGGCCAAACGACCGATCCGCTGGGTCTTCGGGACACCGACGCGCGCGTGTTCCCTGTGCCGAACGGAAAGCCGACGCTCTATGCCCGCACCGGCGATGCACCGCTCTTTCTTATTCTTTTGGTAACCCTCGGCGCACTCTGGGTCGCAAAACGACGCAACGCCATTGCAAACTCCGCTACATCGTCGTAACCGCATCCGACCGCTACAACGGCTTCCTGACGTGGCGGGGTAAATCCAATGGAGCATCCCATGAACCGGCAGAACTATATCTTTACCTCGGAAAGCGTTTCCGAAGGTCACCCCGACAAGGTCTGTGACCGCATTTCCGATGCCGTCCTCGACGCCTTTCTGGCCGAGGAGCCCGAGGCCCGCGTGGCCTGCGAAACGCTGGCGACGACAGATCGCGTGGTGATTGCCGGCGAGGTTCGCGGACCGGGCACGGTCCTTGAACGCGTGGAAGACATCGCGCGCGCCTGCGTCAAGGACATCGGCTACGAGCAGAAGGGCTTTCACTGGGCCAATATGAACGTCGCGAACTACCTGCATGCGCAGTCCGCGCATATTGCCCAAGGGGTCGATGCCAGCGGCAACAAGGACGAAGGCGCGGGCGATCAGGGGATCATGTTCGGCTACGCCACGTCCGAGACGGACGCGCTGATGCCAGCGCCCATCCTTTACGCGCATCAGATCCTGCGCCGCCTGGCCGAGGTGCGAAAGTCCGGGCAGGAACCGACCCTGCGTCCGGATGCCAAGTCGCAGCTTTCGGTGCGCTACGAAGGCGGGAAGCCCGCCGAGGTGACCTCGATCGTGCTTTCGACCCAGCACGAAAGTGAACACCAGACGTCGGAAGACATTCGCGGGATCGTGGAGCCTTACATCCGCGAGGTTCTGCCCGATGGCTGGATCACCAAGAACACCGAATGGTGGGTCAACCCGACGGGAACCTTTGTGATCGGCGGACCGGATGGGGACGCGGGGCTGACCGGACGCAAGATCATCGTCGATACCTATGGCGGGGCGGCGCCCCACGGGGGCGGCGCGTTCTCCGGCAAGGACCCGACCAAGGTCGACCGCTCGGCCGCCTATGCCGCGCGTTATCTGGCCAAGAACGTAGTTGCCAGCGGGCTGGCGGAACGCTGCCTCATCCAGCTCTCTTATGCCATCGGGGTCTCGAAGCCGCTCTCGATCTATGTCGATACCTTCGGCACCGGCGAGGTGCCGGAAGCGGAAATCGAGAAGGCGATCAACGTTGTGATGGACCTGAGCCCCCGTGGAATTCGGGAACAGCTTTCGATGAACCGCCCTGTTTATCAGCGGACAGCGGCCTACGGCCATTTCGGACGTGCACCGGATGCGGACGGCGGCTTTTCGTGGGAGCGGACGGATCTGGTGGACGCGCTTAAGAACGCGGTCTGATCCAAACGCCAGCGGTGAAATATCGAAAGGATTTCCGTCGGCTTTCTTTTCAAGAAAGCGGCACCTCAGCGCACAGGTTCTGACGCGCCAAAACCGCTTTCAACTCGATGGCGCGGACCGTAGGTTGCCCGTAACAACCAAAGCGGAGTGCGATGCAATTCACAGTGGCCATTGACGGACCTGCGGCAGCCGGGAAGGGCACGATCGCCCGTGGTCTGGCCGAAACCTTCGGCTTCGCGCACCTCGACACCGGGCTTCTCTACCGTGCCGTGGGTCGCCGCATGCTGGATGGCACACCGCCCGAGATCGCTGCCGCGACGCTGCGTCTGCGGGATATTGCACGGCCCGATTTGCGCACGCCGGAAGTGTCCGAGGCGTCGAGCCAGGTCGCCGCGATTGCCGAGGTTCGAAACGCGCTTGTGCATTTCCAACGCGACTTCGCCGGACGCGACGGCGGCGCGGTTCTGGATGGCCGCGACATCGGCACCGTCATCTGCCCCGATGCGCATGTGAAGCTCTTCGTTTCGGCCACGCCAGAGGTGCGGGCCTATCGGCGCTGGCTGGAACTGACAGACGCCGGGCACGAGATAAGCGAAGCGGACGTTCTGGCGGATGTTCTGGCGCGCGACAAACGCGACAGCGAGCGTGAAGACGCGCCGCTCAAACCCGCCGCAGATGCCGTGATGTTCGACACCTCGCGCATGACCATCGACGAGGCGCTGGAACAAGCGGCAAGCCTTGTCCGCACCCAACTGGAGGCACGAAGATGAAGACAACGACCATGGGCCGTGGTGGTCCGGAAGTCTCGCAGTTCGGGATCGGCGCGATGTCGTTCGCCGGCATTTATGGCGACGCGACCGAGGCCGAGGCGCATGCCGTGCTGGATGCCTGCCGCGACGCGGGTGTCACACATATCGACACGGCGAATGTCTATGGAAACGGACGTTCGGAAGAAATCATCGGCGCCTGGTTCGCCAAGACCCCGGGCGCGCGCGACGATATGGTGCTGGCCACCAAGGCAGGCATCTCGCGCGATGCCGAGCGGCGCTTCAACAACGATCCCGGCTATCTGAGCGAGTGCCTCGACGCCAGTCTGGCGCGGCTCGGCGTCGATCACATCGATCTGTTTTACGTCCACCGCTATGACCGGGTGCACACGCCCGAGGATGTCGCGGGAACGCTGAAGGGGTTGATCGACAGCGGCAAGACCCGCGCCATCGGCTTTTCCGAGATCGCCCCCAGCACGCTCCGTCGGGCGGCCAGCGAGTGCCCGGTCGCGGCAGTCCAGTCCGAGTATTCGCTGTCCACCCGCGCGCCCGAGTTGGGACTGATCCAGACCTGCGCGGAACTGGGGACCGTGCTGGTCGCATTTTCACCCGTCGGCCGGGCGTTTCTGACCGATGACCCGTTTTCCTACGAACGGGTGCAGTCGATGGCCTTCACGCAGAACAACCCGCGCTTTATGCAGCCCAACTATGACGCCAATATCGCGGCGACCGACCGGTTTCGCGCGCTGGCCGCCGACATGGGCGTGCCTGCCGCGGCGCTGGCCATTGCGTGGCTTGTCGCCCGAGGCGAACACGTCATCCCGATCCCCGGCACCAAGAACACCGATCATCTGGCCGAGCTTCTGCGCGGCATGGAATTGACGCTGACCGAAGACGACCTTCTGCGGATCGAAACGGTGTTGCCGATCGGCTGGGCCCATGGCGACCGTTACAACGAAGCACAATGGAAAGGGCCTGAGCGGTATTGCTGAAGCGCGAATCGCGGACTTTCTTGTGACGCCCATTGGGGATAGTGTCCGATGAACACTCGTTCACGGGGGCGTAATGGCGGACCTGGAAACCAGCCGGAGCAATACGAAGGACATCCTGCGGGATCACGCGCGCCGTCTCTTTGCCGAACGCGGTTACGAGGGCGTGTCGATGCGTGACATTGCCGGGTCCGTCGGCGTCCAGCAAAGCGCGATCTACAATCACTTCGCCTCCAAGCAGCATCTGCTGGTCGATCTGATGGTCGATCACATGGAGGACCTGATCCGGTCCATGCGCGCCGCCGTCGATTTCCGGGCAACCCCCCGCGAGCAGCTGGAGTCCTTCGTCCGTTTCCACGTCAACTATCAGCTCGACAATCCGGATGCGCTTTTCATCGCCTACATGGAACTCAGAAGTCTTGAACCCGAGGGTCGGGAAACGGTCGTCGTCCTCCGCGATGAATACGAACTGGCGCTGCGCGGCATCCTCGATGCAGGCGATGCGGCGGGGGAATTCGAGGTGACGAACCCGGCCGTGGTGGCTCGCTGTATCCTGGCGATGATGACCGGTGTGACCGTCTGGTACAAGGAAACCGGACCCTTGGGCCGCGAGGCCGTGGTCGATGTTTTCGCCGAGACCATCCTGCGCAGTGTCGGTTGTTCATCGGCCACGGCAGAATGCTAGGTGAAACTGATGGCGATCCCGGAAGGACTCGAACCCTCAACCTGCTGATTAGAAGTCAGCTGCTCTATCCAGTTGAGCTACGGGACCACTTGGGGTCTTATGGTATGGGGTCGTTACGCTTGGCAAGTCTGTCCGGGCGGATTACTCTATGAACATTGTTCACAAAACGGGAACGGTTGTGGCCCGCGAAACGGAAAAACGCCGCGCAGAATTGCGTGAAAGGCTGATCGACATCGCCGAAGCCGAAGTGCGCGAGCATGGCATGGGCTCGTTACGCGCGCGCGCCTTGGCGGACCAAGCCGGATGCGCGGTCGGCGCAATCTATAACGTCTTCACGGATATGACGGGTCTGATCCTGGCCGTGAACGTGCGCACCTTCATTCGGATGGGCGCGCGCGTGGCTGGCGCCGTAGACGGTCGCGAGAACGAGCCGCCGCTGGATCGCCTGGTTGCGATGGCGAACGCCTACGTCGATTTCGCTTTCGAGAACTTGAACCTTTGGCGCGCCGTCTTTGGCATTGAAATGACGGCGGACAGCGATGTGCCGGATTGGTACCTACAGGAACTTCGCGACCTCTTTGCCTTCATCGCAGCCCCGTTGGCCGAGCTTGACCCCGACGCGACGCCCGAAGAACTGGAACTCAGAACGCGCACGATTTTTGGTGCCGCCCACGGCGTCATGCTTCTGAGCCTCGAGCGCCGGATGTCCGGCATTCCACAGGAAGAGCTGAAACCGATGATCGAGTATCTTCTGCGCCAGGCCGCCGACCCGAAACGCGGGACATGAAAAAAGGGAGCACGAATGCTCCCTTCCCGAAACTCAATGTCCCTGGTTTCAGGCGGTCTCGTCGACCAGCTTTGCGCCGGGCGCATTCTTGGCGACGGAAGCAATCCCGTTGTCGCGCGCCTTGGCGCTTTCATAGGTTTCCGACGTTCCAACCACCTGGCCATTGCGGGCGCGCAGGTTGAACATGAACTTCCCGGACTTGGTGTCCTTCCGCTCGAAGCGGTCGTCGGATTGCGAATTCTTGCGAACGGATTCGATGCCGTTCATGCAGCTTGCCTTACGCTTGTATCCTTCGCTGGCCAGAATGATCTGACCGTTGCCGGACTTCAGACGAAATCGCGTCTCGCCCCGCTTGTCCTTAAAGACTTCGAATTTGCCTGGCATGATGTCCTCTCTGCTTTTTAGGCTGTTCCTCGCATACTAAAGCGCGGCCGCCATAACGCCAAAAAATTGCAACGGGCGGACGCGTTGATTCGTTGGGTTACGGTTTTGCAACAGTCTGTCGCCAATCAGGTCTCAATAATTGGTCGGAAGACCAAGCGCACCCTATCCAGCATCTCGTCGGATCGCGCCGTCACCAGATGGCCGCCGCTGGTGATCGACGCCCGATACTCGCGCCCGTCCAGCAGCCCGACGGCGCCGCCCGCCTCGGCAACGGCCAGCGCCCCGGCGACATGGTCCCAGGGCTTCAGCGCATTGGACAAACAGAAGTCCGCACGCCCACCAGCCATCAGCCGGTACTCGTGGCAGGAACACCTGACCGACCAGATGCGGCGCATGCCGGGGATGTCGCTTGCCAGTGCCAGGCGTACGCGTTCCTCGAAATTGAAGAGCGGCACGAAGCCTGTCGCCCCTTCGCGCGGCATGCCGCCCAAGGTCAGACGCTCGCGCTGTCCGTCCGCGCGAACATGCCAGGTGCCGCCACCCTTTCGGGTCACGACCCAATCATCCAATACCGGATCATAGAGCAGCCCGAAGATCGCCTCGCCCCGTTCCGCGACCGCCAGGATCACCCCAAAGGTCGCCAAGCCTTGTGCGAAATTCCACGTCCCATCGACCGGATCGACAATGACCGACAGGGGCGCCGCGTCGATCTCTTGCAGAAGCGCTGGGTCCGTTTCGACCGCCTCTTCACCAATCACCGTGGCGTCTGGCAACAGGGCGCGGACCCCTTCTGTGATCGCCGCTTCCGCGCGCAGGTCTGCCTGCGTTACCAGATTGTCGGGCGCCGTCTTGGCCGCAATGTCGCTTTCGCCCAGGCGGCGGAACAGCGGCAGGATCTCGGCCTTGGAGACGTCGCGCACCAATGCGATCAGGGCGTCTTCCGTTTTCGCGTCAATAGACATGGGCTAGACCGCTCGGGTCATGAAGACCGAGGCCGGGTCTTCCACATACCCTTCGAACGGCGGACAGAAGGTGAATCCATGGCGGGAATAAAACGCGCGCGCCGGTTCGAAGGCGTCCTGACTGCCGGTTTCAAGATTGACGCGCACCATGCCCGCCTGCCTGGCCGCGTCCAGAAGTCTGGTCAGAATCGAATCCGCAAGGCCGGCACCCCGCCGATCCGCCCGCACATGCATCGACTTCAATTCGCCCGCATTGCCGGAGAGCGGTTTCAACGCCCCCATCGCAACAGCTTCACCATCCTCGAATACCGCAAAGAAGCGTACCCCCGCCTCGGCCAGGCGTTCGCCGTCCATAGCGTGCACGCTGCACGCAGGCGAAGACGCATACATGATCTCAAGATGACGTGCGATCAGCGGCTCAAGCGCCGGATCGGTCGGCGCGACTTCGCGAATATTCGTCAGTGCGTCCACGCGCCCCGCCGGTCGGTGGCAAAGTTTTCGCCATAGCCGCGCGGCCGGATGTTGGGCTTCCGGGTCTTCGGTTCAGTCACCACGGCGTCGATCCCGTGTTCTTTCGCATACTCCAGCGCTGCTTCCTTGGTGGGAAAGCGCATGCGTACCTGTGCCTGCGTATCCGACGAAGATGTCCAGCCCATCAGCGGATCGACCTCGCGCCCGGTTTCATTTGGAAACTCAAGAACCCAATGCCGGGTCTTTGCCGTGCCGGACGACATGGCGGATTTTGCGGGGCGAAAAATGCGTGCAGTCATGGGACAACCTCGGTGGACGCTTTCTGATAAGGGCAAACCATGCCCGCGATCAAGGGTGCCAAGCGTCGCAACCGCCAAGTACGCGGCCTGAAAACCCGGAACACGTACAATGGGATGAGAGGAGAGGTTTAAGTCGAGGGCCGACCGGACAACGTGGAGCGAGGGGTGGGTGGGTCGCGCTGTCCGGCCGGCGCCCGTTCTGCTGCTTAGAGGTCCCTTGTTACACGGTTAACGAAGGATAACAAGAAGTTTTTCTCTTTAAGGTTGTATTAGCGATTAAGGTTATGTTAACCATTTGACCTTTCCGAACCTGTCAGGAGTGTGGGCGTCCCCGTCCTTTTGCCCTTGAACCCGTCGTTCAAGACATCACCTTCTGTGGGTGCAAAAGGAATCGCCCCGATGTCGCTGACCGAACCCATTCTGAACTCCCCCGCCGAAGACGTGCGCGAACGCGAAAAACTGGAGGGTGGACATCCCTTTGTGATGCACACAGAATTTCAACCCGCGGGCGACCAACCCACTGCAATTGCTGAACTTTCCGAAGGTATCCGCGAAGGCGAACAGAACCAGGTCCTGTTGGGTGCGACCGGCACGGGCAAGACCTACACGATGGCCAAGGTGATCGAGGAAACCCAGCGCCCAGCCATCATCCTGGCGCCCAACAAAACGCTCGCGGCGCAGCTCTATGGCGAGTTCAAGGGATTCTTCCCCGACAACGCCGTCGAGTATTTCGTGTCGTATTACGACTACTATCAGCCCGAAGCTTATGTCCCGCGATCCGACACATACATTGAAAAAGAAGCCCAGATTAACGAACAGATCGACCGGATGCGCCATTCGGCGACTCGCGCTCTGCTAGAAAGGGACGACGTCATCATCGTCGCATCAGTCTCCTGCATCTACGGTATCGGCAGCGTCGAAACCTATGGCGCGATGACCCAGGACCTGCATGTCGGCAAGCCCCACGACCCCCGGAAGGTGATCGCCGACCTCATCGCCCAGCAATACCGCCGCAATGACCAGGCGTTTCAGCGCGGCACCTTCCGCGTCCGCGGCGATGTTATCGAACTGTGGCCCGCTCACCTCGAAGACCGCGCGTGGCGGCTGGATTTCTTCGGCGACGATCTGGAAACCATCACCGAATTCGACCCGCTCACCGGCAACAAGACTGCAAATTACGACCGCGTCCGAGTCTACGCCAACAGCCACTACGTAACACCGAAGCCGACGCTTCAGCAGGCGGTGCGCAAGATCAAGGAAGAGCTGAAACTGCGCCTTGCCCAACTGGTGGACGAGGGCAAGCTCTTGGAAGCCCAGCGGCTGGAGCAGCGCACCAATTTCGACATCGAGATGATCGAGGCGACAGGGTCGTGCAACGGGATCGAGAACTATTCGCGCTATCTGACCGGCCGCGCGCCGGGCGAACCGCCCCCCACCCTTTTCGAGTTCATCCCCGACCACGCCATCGTCTTCGCCGATGAGTCCCACGTCTCCGTCCCCCAGATCGGCGGCATGTACCGGGGCGACTACCGGCGCAAGTTCACGCTTTCCGAACACGGCTTCCGCCTGCCGTCGTGCACCGACAACCGCCCCTTGAAGTTCGAGGAATGGGACGCCATGCGCCCGCAATCCGTCTTCGTCAGCGCAACGCCGCAGGCCTGGGAGCTTGAACAAACGGGCGGCGTCTTCACCGAACAGGTCATCCGGCCCACGGGCCTGCTGGACCCGGTGGTCGAGATCCGGCCCGTCGCGACGCAGGTCGATGACGTGATGGACGAGATCCGAAAGGTCACCGCCAACGGTTACCGCACGTTGGTCACGACGCTGACAAAACGCATGGCCGAGGACCTGACAGACTACCTGGGCGAGCATGGCATCAAGGTGCGCTACCTGCACTCCGACATCGGTACCGTCGAGCGAACCGAGATTATTCGTGATCTGCGTCTCGGGGAGTTTGATGTCCTTGTCGGCATCAACCTGCTCAGAGAGGGCCTGGACATGCCCGAAGTGTCGCTGGTCGCGATCCTCGATGCTGACAAGGAGGGCTTCCTGCGCTCGGACCGGTCGCTGATCCAGACGATCGGGCGGGCTGCAAGGAACCTCAACGGGACCGCCATCCTTTACGCAGACAACATGACAGGCTCGATGGAGAGGGCGCTCGAGGAGACGACGCGTCGCCGAGACAGGCAGCTGGCGCACAATGCGGAACACGGCATCAAGCCTGCCTCGATCAAGAAGAACGTCGCAGACGTCATGGAGGCGGCTTACCCAGCTCCTGGCAAGGGCAGGCGCGCCGTGGCGGATGCCGGCGCGAAGTACGACGCGATGTCGCCAGAGCAAATGATGCGCAAGGCGGCCAAGCTCGAGAAAGAGATGCTGAAGGCGGCCCGGAATCTCGAGTTCGAGCAGGCTGCCAGGCTTCGGGATGAAATCAAGGAGCTCCGGGACATGAGTATGGGGCTGTCGGATCGCCTCGCAGGATAGAAGGCTTGCCAACAGGCTGGGCCTTCAGTAAATTACGCGGCCCTCGGATGACCAACCCGGGGAGCGGAATTGGGCGATTAGCTCAGGGGGTACCAAACGAGGGCACCCCACTGAATGGGCTCTTCGCGAAAAGCAGGAAAAGCTCCGAGACGCCAGTCTACGAGCCTGGCACGGAGCCGAAAGAACGGAATTGGGCGATTAGCTCAGGGGGTACCAAACGAGGGCACCTCGCTGAATGGGCTCATTGCCAAGAGTAAAGAAGAGCTCCGAGACGCTAGTCTATGAGCCTGGCACGGAGCCAGAAGAACGGAATTGGGCGATTAGCTCAGGGGTAG
>JAAUYH010190754.1_pt1 | contig 22227 bp, 15 predicted proteins | sample 7278061 | NCBI WGS metagenome assembly JAAUYH01 (sample SAMN14350203, study PRJNA611818) | marine sediment metagenome | isolation source: surface marine sediment (0.6m) | place: French Polynesia: Moorea | collected 2018-08 | reverse complement strand
GGTGAGTATTCCGCCAACGATTTGAGAAAGATGTATGATGCACCTGTCAATCTCCGTCGTGTTCAACAGATATTACAAGAGGCAGAGCATCTTGAGTACAAACGGATGTTAAAGGCTCCCCTACTCACTATCGAACACAAAAAGGACCGCGTAAAATGGGCCGAAGAATCTTTGCGCGCGAGCGACCGGGTGTGGCAGCGCACCATCTGGTCTGAAGAGAAGAAGTTCAACCTCGACGGACCAGATGGTTGCGCAAAGTACTGGGCAGACACCCGCCTTCCCCGGCGCTACTTCTCGCGTCGCCAAAACGGGGGCGATTCAATTATGGTGTGGGGTTTTTTTTCGGCGCTGGGGAAGGCGGAGCTCGTGTTCGTCGAAACGACGATGAACGCGCAGAAGTATTGCGACGTATTAGAACTGTCTTTGATTCCTTTCGGCAACGATGTACACAACGGAAACTACTACTTTCAGCAAGATAATGCATCTGTGCACGTTGCTAATTATACTAAACAGTTTTTGCAGGACATGAATATTGACTTTCTGGACTGGCCGGCTCGTAGTCCAGACCTTAATCCAATTGGAAACCTATGGGCGGTGCTAATGCGCGAAGTGTAGCGCAGATTTCGTCATTTTGACGATGTAGAATCGCTTGAAGAAGCGATTCTATATGGATGGGAGAATATCGAAAAACGGGTATTTCTGGCTCTCGTTCACTCAATGAAACAGCGATGTATCGATGTTATAACGAAGCGCGGGGGTCCGATAGCGTATTAGTCCGCCGATAGATATGTGAGACCCCAGTAAACATGTTGCGTGCTAAGTTGTTTCGCGCGGAATAGCCAGGCTATTTTTGTTTTTCGTCAGGTGTAGTGCAGTGGGGATCGGCAGGCTGTATTGGCGTGCGCTGCATGTTGGAGGGCGGAACAGTGTATTTCAGAGTGTGCTAATTTACTGAATAGTGCAACGTGCGCTGCGCAGTGGGCGAGGGTTTGGAACGGGCTATACTTATTTCCTGGACTGTAGCTGAATGACTGATCTGCAAAGCAAATTCAATACCACAAAATAAAATTTTATCTGGAAAAGAATCACTTGAATACTTTTTACTCCCTCCTTTAACTTGTATTTTAGTGATGTAATGGATATGGGCAATTCTGCAATTTTAGATGACCCGTTCCTCTTCGAACAGTAGTAATTTTCGAGTTTGACGAAATATACTTGAACTGAAATTTAATCTTCGAACTGCGCTTTCAGATGATCGGAGTTATTTCGTTGTACTACCATTCATCATTAGCAAGGTAAATTGTTCTCGTGTTCATAAATTTCGGCTGGTTAGGTATATTGTACTGGTGTTGTACTTGGGAGGTCGACCCATCATTTTTTACTAAGTTTTTCGCCTATGAGCACTGCCTAAGATCATACGTACCTTCTGAGACACCAACAGGGAAAAATTAAGTTACTGACAATAGTCTTTTACGAACGAAAATGCTAAGGTCTCGACTGTTCGTCTTCAGCGCAAATCAGATCTATTGGGTGCATTAGATTTTGCACAATGTTATTGCTATTTTGTAAGATATTTCAGACATTGCTTCGCTCACTTTCTACCATTCCAAGATGAGTGAGCGTAATTGGAACGTTGAATCGAACGCTGCTAGTACTTCTCCACGAAAGCTGCAAGAAGTGAAGAATCAAGATATCAGAAACACTACGAAATCATCCACGAGAGGTCGTAGCTGATGGATGACGTAAAATGTTCCGTAGAATCTGAAGAAGTATCCTCGGTGATAGTATCGTTCATCCCGGACAGTAGCCTCGGAAGTAATGAACTTTCTCGATGTGTCCATAGTCCTGGAGAAAATGCCATATTCCGAATGAAATAAGCCAAAGAATTTGACAATGACCTATCGATCGTACCGGAGAAGTTTGCCGCTCATCCACACTACTATAAAGCACGCTCTGAAAGTATCTTGCAAACCTGCATTTGTGCTCTGCATGCACTGAGACTGCTCAGTGCGCAGTAGATGGTAAGTGCCAATAAAAGCTTCTATACAGCCTACCAACCATGTTTAGAGCTCCTAATTCATTTACGAAAATAAAAGGTCCCCAAGAAGTTGCTATGGGAACTGTAAGAATACAATCAGTAGAACAATAAAGAAAAGACAAGATTCCAGCAACATTCTCGAGCCTGAAGAGGAGTTTTGGGTACCCTAGTTTTCTAGGTCCGTACATAGAATAGGACATACTACTTACACATCTTGCAAGGCTGCCAAAAAAGAGCGAAATACAGGAGTGCGACAACAAAGCTGGCCCAAGTTTCTGGAAGCTGCTACCCGTGATCTCGACGTTGGAGAATTGAAGCACTATTTTCTACTTCTTCCTTTTTTTCTGATTTCCTTTAATCTTTTTTCCTATTAAATCCTTTCATTTGGTATTCTCTTTGTTCTCCAACTAGTATTTTTTGTTCTACCTTCAATGTTAGAAACGAATCGTTTCCTATAGATGTAATAAAACTTGAGCTTTCCACGATTAATCCTCAACCTGAGACGTTTTACGATTTTCTAATAGACACGATTTCCACGTGTACTATCTGTCCCTTCCCATTTGTTCCAGCTCTACCTACACTGAAAGTATCGTCGGAGGTGTTTTGTCAGCAAGGTCATTCTGTCAGCAAGGCTGACACTGTCGACTACCCCTTTACTAATGTTATGCTTCTGTCATGCCTTTTTACGAATATATATATACTACCTCGGCCACCAATTTCTCGGTCGCCGATATTTCATCCTGACCCGCTTCTTCTCATTTCTCCTCAAGTATTCACCGGATTAAGGACCAAAACTTAATAATGCCCGTTCTATTTATGAAATCTCAGGACTGAATATAAGTGTAATATTTCGCATCGAGCCGAATTCAGTTCATTTTATGGTAAAAGAATGACCTCCGAGAATTGTTGAGAGAATAAAATTTGAACCTTCGATCATAGATTTGACTCGAAAACCAGGTTTTTATGAGATCTAGCTTAAAGCAAATCAAACAAAGAAGCAGCATGCTACTTCTTTTTAGTTTTAAATCAAATAATATGCGTTGAATAATTTGGTGATCTGATTTCAAAGTATTATAATATTTTCTTCTGGTAGAAGATTACCAAAAGCTACAAAGACCTGAAGATTGAAAGTTAGACATCTATTTCATTAGGCATTATATTCGGTGTTAATGCAGTACAATACAGTTGTTTTTTACATGAACAATTTTGTGGCTGAGCATAGTCAAACTGCTTTTATAAAACCGCTCTGACAAGAATTCGGAACTTGTAACAGTGCAAACTGATTGTCGTATTTTTGTAGCTTTTGCTATGCAGTTCAGGTACGATTAGAGTACTCGATACATGGCGTAAATTAAATGATGCATATCATACAAGCATCCAATTCAAAACCAATCAGAATTGGCAGAATGGAAGGGAATGAATTTTTGAGAAGAACGATTTCTTGAGAAGCATTGATTTGAATTGGCAAATTTTAATGCAATCTGTTAAAATAATGCTGACTTCTTGGAGCATAATGCGGATCCAGCGTTCTCATTTAGAATTTCATTAGCAGTGCAAATTTGCAATCCAGAAAGGTTTAATTGAATAATCTTAGAAAAGCCAGAATTGAACATCTACGTCAAGAGTAATTATATTCGAGGAAAATCTCGTCCTGCGTATTTTCAGAGTCAAGACATATTTCATCAGAGTGTTGAGCTAAGGTAAATGTGATTCACGGTACCAGAGACCTTACCTGATTTCTAAAGCCGAAAAAATATAGAGCAACAGAGAATAATTTCTCTATTGCCTTTCATTATGAATAGGTAAAGCGACCGAGTTTTTAGAGGTGTACCAGTAGCTACCTAGAGTGTAACACTACGTATATTAGAAACTATATGAGCTGTTCTAAAATCTGCTTGACAAATTGTCTTCGTCATCTTAGACTCCAGATTTCAGATCATTGAAAAGATGATCATCTGCCATTTTCCAATCTATCGAGATCGGCTCTAGAAAATAAATTTTGAATTGATTTTCCACTTCCATACTTATTCTTCGTATTGCTTTAAAATTGCGAGAAGCACTTTCGTAGAAGATAAAAATGCGCTTTCTGGAAGTCTTCATGCGTTCTAAGTTCCTCAAAAGTAGCAAGACATGTCACTGATGAACAGCGGACCGTTTAACCTTCTAGATTGCAAATTTCACAGCGATTCGCATTGAAATCAAATGCACTACATGCCTTCTCATAAGATCGGGACAACGCCAAATTTTCGAGTAGAATTTTCACCAACTCATGCTACGATAACAACAGAATCTGTCGCGGTAGAGTATAAAGAAAACTCAATGCCAAAAAATCTTGCACGTAAACATTACTGGGGTGTACCTATTCTGAAAATTTCGGCAATTGCTGACATGGGAGTAGTATAAATTCGAAAACTTGATTGCCACAAAATTACTCCTAGATAACTGAAACATACCGATAACAATCTTGTACGCCCTATCTGTCATATTTGTATGTTTTACTTATTTAATTGAGTCTAGAAAAATAATCAATCGACTCTCGAATTTACTGAGAAGAGGACAAAGATACGCATTGCAGTCTCTATCAAACTCAATTAGCTCAGAAACACTGAGTAAATCCAAAATTTACATCTCCTGGCAAGTTAGAAATAGAGAATGGCTCAGCAGCGGGTCTAGAACTAGTGATTGATCTCAAAAGTGGAGGTACGGTGCAATATCCTTTCTCTTTGAGACAAAATTTTAATACGCATGGACCACGGTATCAAAAATAAGGCATAGTCCTAGACATATCCAGTAATTCTCCATGCCACTTACGTTTTGGCAAGTACCCCCTAGCTCTTTTCGGATTCGAGCTCTCACTGAATTGAAGCTCAAAAATTGTACATGCTTCTTTTTTAAAGTTTTCAAAGGAGAGAGGTATGGATACTTTCCCTAGATTGTTTACCTCGGGTTCAGTACTTTTTTTCTAGCCTGAATCGCAGCGTTGTAAGTAACTTCATTTGAATAAATCCTTCGATCTTCATTCCGGAGTTCAAACTGGCTCATAGCTCTCTGCTGCAGAAACAAACGAGTACGATAATTGCCTAATTCTTGTCTGAAATCTTCTGTTGGGTGCATCTACTGTGACATACTTTGAAAAGAAATAAATTCGAAAAGTATTCAGCAAGTATGTATTTAGGACAAATTTTATTCTTGTTTGTAGATTAAACGAATCAATTAGGGCGTAAACTACTTTGGAACGTTCCGAAGTAGTGTAAATTTTCACACCAAGAATCATTATTTCGGTAGAGTTCACAGGTCTTCAGAATTTTTGTCCCGATATAAGGTTTTCTCGAATATATTCAACGCTTTTTCCAATTGGATTCATGCATTGCCTTCGTGGCAAGTTTATTTTTTGCTGTTCCATTCATTGACTCCAATAGGCACCCTTTATTATGTAATAAATCAGGAGTATTCAGCGACCTTTCATCTTCCATTAGTAATTCTCATTGCTTAAAATAATCAAATTCTGCCGTATTGGCATCAAAAAACCAACATAGTATGACCTAATTCCTCGCATTAATGGAATTTTGGATTGCTCATGCAACATCGATGATAAATATAGGCGGTTTCAAGCTTTTCAGCAGCAAACAAGTTCCCAAGCTGTTTGAATTTTCTTTGTTTTAGACTATGAACCTCGCTGAAGTAGAAGCACAAATTTTATATTCCAACTGTTCTACATCAGAGACAATTTTACTTCTGGAATCTGCATCACCAGATTTTATCTGTGCTTTATTTTCAAAAATTTCATATTCTATGGCTAATTCGAATGGTCTTTGGAGTCTACAAGTGCAAGAATCGGCTTTTCAACTTCGCAATATTCCTGTAGATTAAGAGGAACTTTCAAAAAGTTGTGGTGTAAAAGTTTCTCGACGCCAACACAGATTTGTATTCTTCTTTTAAGGACTTACGATTGTTCCGGAGCCTTATTAAGTCATCGTGTCTGAAAGAAGAGAATTAAATCAATAGGTAGCTGTGGAAGATTGCAGCTATTTTTTCATCTTGGTCAATTTCTGTGACTTCTGGGATTCTAGGTCCTTATATTCCTGTTATTAGAGAAATCTGACGCTTCCTGAGGTATCTGCAAGATTTTTAAGGATGATAGTATTTTAAATTGTAGCATTCTAACAGAATTTCAATTTCACCTTTTGAATAACAGGAATAGCACTCAGCAAATTTGGAGAGAGATATTTCTTCAATTTCTTCCGGTCCGAACAAGTAATAATCCGCCTGCCTGCACAGACGTAAATTTCCTGTACCTTCCGGATCCAGGTTTATGTGAAGTTCATCATTACTACTTGAAAGAATTTGAATAAATCTATAAATTGGATATAAACTACACTCATGCGATGAGATATAAGAAGTGGTATAGCAAATATAATATGCTGCATGTGATGCACTAATCTTTGTCAACCAGTTTCTCCCATAATGAAAAAGGCTATTTTACCTATTTTTTTATTGTTTCAAGAGGTTCTCTCTGAATTATAGTGCGCTGTTTACTAACTTCCTTTCTTCTTATCGCGAGAACGCTCAAAGCAAGCATAGTCATCATATAGCGACTTCACGCTATACTTTAGGCCGTAAAACAATATTCCGCAAGATCCGATTAAAAGTCGTACATCATGATTACATCTTAGAATATTCACCATTGTGTGGTTAGAATTGTCTCAAAAGCTCACAGCTCACAGGTCTTTTATGTACGATTACCGGTGTTGAGTCAACTGTAATGAGTTTTGCTATGCTTTGATTTTCCCATGGAAAGCCATTTCGTCAATTAGAAATTTTACCGATTGATGTAGGATTAAAGCATGATCGGTCATGGTTCCACTAATGTACTTGAAATATCTTAGAATACGTTGTAACTCATCCCAAAATAGAAAATTGCAGGAAGTCGATTCTGTTTCAAGGAAATAACTATTTCAGAAAAGGATTATCACGAATACTTTTTCCAACTCGAAAAATTCAAAAATGAAATTGCTGAAATCGATGCTTTCGGAGTTGTGAAAAACCTTGAAGCTTTCAGAATATTTGTAAAAAAAGAAAGAAATTCATTCTCGATGAAAAATTGGCCTTCTCGCGGGTAAAGTTCAGACTTTGCATATTGCTTTAAGAAAAAAATATGTATATAGTTGAATACAAAAAACCGTTTATAAATAAAATGTAGGGTCAGTCACAGGATTACACCGATCCCCTGTTTTGAATTTCGTAAACTTTTCCGCGATTCTTTGATTATACAGTCCCTAAACCTTACCCGAACACCTGTTTTCATCTCGACCCACCCATCACGACCACCTTATATCTACCTGTTTGTGGACCCCGCAACACTGAAGCCGCTCGAAAGCGCTCAAGCGCAAAATAGAGGAGGCGCTCGAGCGCAACGTTTGGTATTACACAAAGAACAAGTGACCGCTGCAAACGTTGATCGGGTTTCTATCTTGGTGTTATTGCGCCTGCGCACTAATACTATGCGTGCGACGTACAAACGTCACTAGGAATGCATGAGGAACCTAAAACCGCGCAAATTCGAGTTAATGACACCGGAAGGATCCGGTATTGCATCAGATCGTCAAGAAAACTTGCTGCACTACATCAAACAGCACCTCTTACTTATTGAGCTGTATTAGAACCGCATTCATATTCACTAATCAGCTATTCAGCGTTGGCAGAACGCAAACCGTAGCGAGTTAATCGCCATCGCGCCTGTTGCGAGCTCAACCAGGGCATCGCGGAATAGTTATCTCGGCGTGAACAAAAGATAATCAATACGGCTCAAGCAGTTATCGGCGCCGGCGCACAAGCGCAACGTCACCAGTACCCACTCCAATTTGCTGAAGACGTGAGGCGTACCGAGCGTGAGTTAGGGGCTGAAGACCAGGGGATTCGTAAGCCAACTGTCAAGGAGAAGTTGAAGGAAGCTATCACCAACGCCTATGCGTCGAACGATATCGCTAAAGCGAAACGAGTGCAGGATCAGTTGAACTGCAAATTGGCGCTGGAGCGTGTAAGACGTCAAGAGAAGAAGTTACGTAAGCGAAATATGCAGATGTGTCGAGCGAGGACGGATGCGTGGCGGAAGGGATTCGACCCAAATTCCGATAACGATTAGGCCGCTTGAGCGAATTGAGTAGTCGTCCCTCCTACTTTTCTTTTCTGGTTGTTGTTCAGCTGTAAATCCTTGTGGTATCAGATCGATCTTGTCGATATTGCTTGAGCGAACAACTGTCATTTTCAATCTGGTGGTGCATGATTTCTCACGTCAAATTATGGTGGTTGGATTCCTACAGATCCTGGCACACGATTGGTCACTGCCAATCTCATCGACGTTGGCTGCTACAATGCCTTTGCAATCCCATGGCTGGTAGCGGAGTCCATTCCAGCCGGGTTCCTTCAATAACGCTCGAGCGTATCATAGTTCACACGCGCACAAATACACTATCTCCGTACCCTAAATCATTCCTCCAACACTTTCTGTTTCTGTTTTGCGCCCTCAATCTCGCTTGAGAGATATCGCTCTCAACTACAATTGTCGCTCGAGCGAATACTCCTCCACATAACTCTCACGCTTAAACGCATTACTTTCGCACGCTCGAGGGTTAGCTAAACAGTTGACTCTTTCTACTTCGCGCCAGAGTGCTCCAGATTCCTTATAAATTCCTCGTTTTGTAGTGGTTCTTAGGGTATCGCATCGTTTCTAAGCATTGCTTTCCTCACTGACGGACTAATTCGGAAGAATGGACTTGATTATTGATCAAATGATTGCAGAGTACGATTTGAATACTTGCGGAAGCTTCAGAAATCATTTGTGGCGTAAACGAACCTTATCCAAGTGGAATCCACGTCCCTGCACGACGACTGAAGATGTCATTGTTGCAACCGCTCAAGCTGATTCTGCACGAAACAGGAATGTAGCCGCTATTTTTCGTGGTGATGGCGAATTTCATCTCTCGTTCGATTCTTACTTCGGTTCCAGTTCTCACGACGGCACTGTATCTGGCCTTTAGCCTATCATCTGGGAATCTTCAGAAGTCACCTGGGCACTAAAAATTCATTACTGTGTCGATAGGACGTATAGTGCCGTGAATAGGGCCACTCGCCTTTTGCATCGCCAAGGTAAAGGCCCCGCGCAGTCTTAGGTGAACATTGAAGGCTATCCTAAGAGTGTGGCATTGGTACTGATAAAGAATACGCTGAAGCGCTGGCTCGATGAAAATTCAGGGTTTGGCATTCTGATAGGTGGCCCTGGCACTCGAGCGCCCAACACTCGGACTATCAAATACTTTATCTGTTGCTTCGGAGGGCTTTGATTTCGTAGATTTGGCCGCAGTTGCGTTGTTGACGCCGCCTGCAATGTCTCGTTCCTATTACTTGGTGATACGAAAGAGTTCTCCATGAGCAGTAGATTTATGGATTCCGCCGAGAGAGCATCGCAACGGGCGCGTTCATACTCTCAAGATAGGCCTGAAATAAGGCAATTCACTAGTGATGGCAATCACGGACTTGTCTTCCAGGAATTAGGTAGTGAGCTATCCATCAAGAAGGTGAAAAACCTAACACCACATGGTAACCGGGAACCACTTCAGTTCAGATTCGACTAGTTATTTGACAAACGCATTCTTGGGCACATTTTTCTTGCCCGCTTGTACGAGGTGAGTATTATTGATCGTTCGGTCGTCCTCGATTTGAGGCAATGGCCTATCCTTATTTATGACTACCGTGAACTATACGCTTTAGTAATATCATCGTCCTCGCTGTTTCAATGTGGCGGCCCTGACGCCAACAAAGTCACGATTACCCAGTTTTATGAATTAATCAGCAATCGTCGCACTGGGGAGAAATCAAGGAATTTAAAGAGACAACTATTATCAATGCCTCGAGGAGTGAAGTGGCTTAGGAAATTTGGTTCATCAACAAAGTGAATACTCGCATCGGTGTCCTCCTGCTTCTCATGGCTTTCCAGTCGTTATGATGCATACAGTTTCGATCCTAAATTTCGCGGCGTCATTACTTTCTAACAACCACAATTGTCTCGTGCCCTGCCTCCATGCGGTTGATTTCTAATGCGAATCCGCTACCATCGTTCTTCGCCGTATTTCAAATAATTTCAATCGACTAGTACCCTGCCTACTGAAATCCTATACGAGCCATTGATCTTTTGTTCGCTTTACACTCAAGTGTAGACCCAAGCCTTGAATTCTTTTTCGCTTTCCGCTCAAGCGTAAAACCAGGCCTTGACTTCGTGTTCTCTTTCAGCTCAGGCGTAAACTCAACACTTATCCAAGACTACAAACTCACTTGGTCTTCCGTACCTCCATCATCGGTTGGTGGCCCTGAAATTGTTCTACAAGTAATCCCAGATGCTTCATTGAATCAAGCCCCAGTGCCATCTCGTTACACCGATCCCACTCTAACCGAAAGTGAATCTACACGCTTTTACCATTGCATTATGAATCGCCATGTGTACCATTCTTGTTCAAGGTGTCGTTGAAATGCCTTTGAGTACACCTATAAATGATCTTCTCTTACCTGAGAGTACTACAGAATAATCGCAAGTTGCTCCAGCTGAAGATAGTAGCTTCATACTTCATATTAGCGACCGAGTCATTGTTAATTCGACGGTTTAATTCTTGAAAGGAGTTCGGGATCCGAACATTCGTGAAACCAACTTCTTTCTGGTTCGTTCTACTCTCTATTTGGTGGTGGAAGTTCCCACTGCAGCTGTTTGATTGCAGGAGAATGAACATGAAGGTCCTCCGATATTTTTCTGGTTGTTGGACATGGCCGCCAATGTACGCCGAACCTCGAAAGGTTCCCGCCGTAAAGCGTACCTAGATATCATCTTCAAGAGACTCCTGGGCGGGCTCAATCCAGATTATAAATCTGAACCGAGCGCTCTCCATCAGTACCCCTATTTTTGGTTCAGGTATTGTTATATCATCTTTGTCTTCCTATTCCGCAAGGATTCATTAAGTTTCGACAGTTCAGGGGACCCCTCTACGGTATGGCCGGTGGTATTTGGCTTATGTATACCTTTGTTTTGTTCAACTTCCTTTCGGCGTCTGGGGATTAGTAAAGGTAACTGCTCTGCGGGATAATTGTGTCAGGTATCGGTAGTACTGCAGTTGGAAACTCTGCTGCTCTGGACATTCTTCATGTTCACTGATTATTCTGCTCTGTAACTGCTAACCAGCTGAATTATAGGAATTATGGAAAGTCCGGTTAAACACGAACCCAACACTACCTATGTACAACATCATCTTCTAAGCGTCGTTTGTTTTTAATACTTGCGATCAGACTCTCTGACAAACCAATTCTAACTTTTTCGAATTACTGATTGCGTCTAACTTTTTTTAGGGCGCTTCAGGTATTGGATGGAACCAGATGGAGTGCATAACCTGGGAACTTGATCTTTGGTACGCAGTGTAACATGGAAGATAGATTTATTTGGCGAAGCAGGCACATGAGTATGTGCCTGCACCCATTTGACACGTTGGTCTTCATTCAGACCTCTGTCCTCTTTCCTCGATGGGATACTCCTGTAGTACTAGATGCACTGCATAAATTGAAGTATTCAAGTTCTAACTTGTATCTCACGGCAGCACAGGTAACACAAAGTAAATGATTTCCTGAGAATAGACGCCGTTCTTCGGCGCCAGAGACTCCACATTCGCTACACTTCTGTAGTATGCGTTTCGCCGATTGAGCTGTGGAACTTATCCTGAGCTGCATACTAGCAGGTTTCGCGTGCTGAGGATTACCTCTCGCTAATGTTTGCCTCGCTGCATATGCTCTAGTTCTTTGACCGGTTCGTTTTTTCAGATTTATTTCTGGGAGCTTGAACTCATGGTCACACTTGTTGCAAATCAATTCCCTGCCAGACAAGGTGAAAGTATATTCCGTCTCCTATTTCCAGTAAATCACGCACTTCTTGAAATTGATCGTGATGACGATGGGTCGATCTCCTGATCTTGCGTTCGATCTTCCGGTGCTCATCATCTCTGGCTCCTAGTCGAATTCTGGGAATGGCCATCGAGTTAAATGCCTGAGAAGCGGCTTTCTATTGGTTTTTTTTCCGCCAGTGTAGGATACTCACGTGATCCATAACTGTCTTCATTAATTGGTGCCGTTGGCTGTGCAGAATAACTACCCGCTTTCGTGTCGCACATACCGTTACAAATTTTTCCACAAACCGCCTCATTTAAATTCCATTCTAGTTGCCAACGTGCATAGTAGCCGCTAAACAGACCCGACTAGTTCTCACGCACCAGGTTCAGCGTCGGTAACTGTTCCGGCCGCTCGAGTGGCTCGTGTCGCCTATGATTTCGTCCACGTTGACAAGGCACTTGTTCTTGCTGTACCTGAAGAAGAAGCTAAAAGGTGCTTCCTCCATATCTTGGCTCTCGATAGAATACATCGTATTACAAATATCGAGCCTGCCATAAGGATGTACCCGTACCGCTGGAACCCTTGAAGTATTATTCGACTTCCTAATCATGGTTACATATGTACGCATGGGTTGGTTACCGTCGGTGGTCGCGCAACCGTGCAATGAAAGCCTTATTTTTCTGGCCAACCGGGTACATGAAACAGGTTCAGATTCGTTGATTCCACCTTTGGCCCGCGAAATGATAATAATTGTATTCCAGGCCACCAGCGATTCAAGCATTCGACGCACATTGTTTGATTTGCAAACTGTGTTTTTGTATTTTTTATGGGCTTTGCAACTCACTTTCGAGACAAAAACTCTTTTTCTTATCAAATGGTTATTCGTGCGACTATAAAACTTATCCTAGCAATTCTTTTACCCATCGCGATGTTGCCCATCCCTCTCTTGGTATCGACGTAGACGCCTGAAGTGCACAGATTTTCTAGTCCTCCTTTCAGGAGCATTTTCCAACACATAACGTGAGTGTTCCACTGATATCACTTTGAAAGGCTCCAGCCACATTCGGGCCTCAAACTTGGATCCCTCACGCTGCTTGCCTTGCCTTAACAGCACCATGTCACCAATCTGGTAGTGCGCCTCTTTTTGGACGATGCGGGGTACTAAGCGTTCGGAACGGTTATTCAATGATATTGCCAGCTCAAAAGGCTAATAATTCTTCTCCTGTGATTGCACCAGGCAGTTCAATCGCGAACCTAGGTTTGACTCCAAACAGTATCTGGAAGAATGCCACGCCGTCTCGTCCCGGTCTACATCTGTACCCATAAATTATATTCTCGACGGATGCCTTCCAATCCTTGGATTTGCTCCGAATGACTTTCTGTAACGCCTTCTTCAAGGTATCGACCATGCGTGAGACTACGCCATTAACTTGGGGATTGTATGTCGATGTACACTTTCACTGGATATTGAATCGATGTAAAAAATCTTGCACCACCTCGCTATAAAACTTTAGGTCATTGTCGCTCAAGACGTATTGCGGTGGACCGAACAACATGATTATTTCTTTCTTGACAAATTTCATCACACCAAGCGAGTTAAACAAATTTGGTGATATCACCCAAGCTACAGGTCACTTTGATATCTGCTCGACTGCTACGATTAAGTATTGGTTCCCCACATTCGTCCGAGGTAGCAGTTCTGCAAATTCCATGCACCATGTGTGGAACAATCCATTACTTGGGATCTTGCCCGCTAACTCTTTTCGATCCGCTGGTTTTGTTTTCTGACAGATATCACAGCACTTCACGAAGCTCGCCACCTCTTTTCGCATATTGGGCCACCAGAAACGATCTCTCGCAAACGAGAATGTTGAATGAAAGTCCCAATACCCGACTTCCTCGTGCAGCCCTTTCAACATTCTCTGCCGCATTTGTATGTGGGGTAAGAACCAGATTCCGTACTTCGGGCGGCGGAATAATCTTCCATCATCAACCAAGACGTCCTTTGCTTTCTTTTTCAACTCGGGCGTAATCGAAATAGACTCTTCTACTACCGAAATGTTATCCAAGAAATGTTCTATAGCCTCAAAGTTAGCTTCAAATGACTGATTTTCATCGGTGATCATCAATTCGACCGGTCGAGATAACAAATAAGCGGAGGCGTTATCTTTTCCCGGCCGATGACAAATCTCGAAGTCATATTCCACGAATAGGGTAAACCAGCGCGCAATCCGTCCATGAGGATCCTTCATATTGACACCTTACTTAAATGCTTGATTTTCAGAGTATAATTTGAATATATTCGACGTCAGATAATCTCGAAAGTTCTTCAAGGCAAATATAAAACCTAGTGCTTCTCTCTCAAACCCCGAATAATTGGATTTGGCCGCGTATAGAGCTCGACTAGCGTAATGTATGGGATCATCTCTACCATTTTCGTCTTCTTGGGAAAGAACTTATCCCGAAGATCTACGGGAGGCATCATTGCTTACTATGAAGGGCTTTTCATAGTCTGGATACGAAAGCACTGGTGCCGATCTCAGCTTCACTTTCAGTTCTTCAAACGCGTTCTGCATCTCCTCAGATCATACAAGCTTAACTTTGCTTGAGGTCTTCTCATTCAATGGTTTGGCTATTTTATCGAAGCCTGGTATGAATATTCGATAATATGATGCGAGGCCGAGAAACGATCTAATTTCCTTACGTGTGATTGGGGTATGGCATATTTCACCTGCTCCACATTTTTATCGCCAACATGCACTCCATTTTTGTCGCCAATATGTCCTAAGAACTCCAATTCGGTTGCATGAAGGAACATTTTTTTGATCCTCAACTTTTATCCGTGTAACGAAACGCCACATCACCAAAATGGTTAATGACTGGTTCAGGGCGATGTTGCCCGAACGACCGTGAGGGTCGATGCTCGCGAAGGGTAGCTGACGGAGTAGTGGTAGAGCTTTGAAAACGTTCAAGGAACAAACTTCAGGGAGTGTACTGTAAACACTCACTGGAAGTTTGTCTTGCTCAGTGGTAGCCGTCAGCGACACAAAAGTGATGTCCCAAGGGAGAAAGGCAAACGGGGTTGGTGTTTTCGTCGCTCTCTAGGAGCATTGGATAAGGAAACAGGTGTCACGTTTGTGGTCTCTTAGACACTGCGACGTGACATGTTGTCACACTTCAGGAGTGCTTCAATAACACCGGGGTTGGCGCTCGTATCTCGCTCCAGGAGCAGATCGACAGGGAACAGGTATGTTGAGGCGCGATCCCGAAGACACTAAACCAACAAATGCTGCTGCATTTACCGGGCTCATCCTCAATCAACAGGTGCGCGATCCAAGTTCTACTGATCCTGGATCACTGGGCAAGGAACTCCACAAATGCGGAGGTGTTCACCAGTGAAGATTGGTGTAGCGTAACGAACAGCGGTACTGTACCGACTGTGTCGAGGTTCACCAGGGAAACAAGTCCGTGTGCCAGAACATGTAAAATGTACGGTGCACTAAGTAGACGATTCAGCGGGTAGAAAAACCGTGGCTCTAGATGCCTACGACGTTGGTTGTCCCCTTGGGCGCAAATGTACAATTCAGACCAGTTCTAGGGGTGAGTAACCTTGCTTGTTTGAGTAACCATCTAGTTCTAACCTATATACTATCCTAGCTGCGACGATGTGGCCAATTTCCATACAGTATTGGAAATTGCCACGTAGTTACCGAAAAAGGTGGACCAGTCTAGGTCCTGGTCCGAGCAAACAGATCCCTCATCCAGGATGAGGCGCAATATTCACTCGGCTGTATAACAGAATACGAAGAGACGGGAACCCAGGGTTCTCGTATCATTACAATTCGTTGTCTTTCAAGAGACGAAATATATTCTCTAGGTGGATAGCGAGCTCTTCGGTATTCTTGGAAAAAATTACCACATCATCAACGTAGCATCGTAAATTATCGAATTTCAGGAGGATCCAGTCCATCATCCTTTGGAATGTGGCCGGTGAATTCATGAGCCCACACAGCATTACTTCAAACTAGAACGTTCCGTACCTACATATGAACGCCGCTTTCTTCTTGCCAGTTTCGTCCATTTCGATCTCCCAATATCCTTAAAATAAATTCATCGTCGTAACTACTGAGCTTCCTCGCATTTCATTAAGGATTTCGTCCACCCTAGGTAATGTCCAGCGGTCTTTATGAATGGCGAGATTCAATTTTCGATAATCGACGCAGAAATGTTGAGATCCGTTCTTTTTCGTTGCAATAACGACCAATGATGTCCATGACGACTCAACTGGAGTGATAATGATAGCCAAAAGCATTTGATCTATCTCTTTGCGAACTATCTCATTATGAGAAGGCGACGTTCTCCTTGTCTTCTGGTATGTAGGATTCTCTGAGGTTAATTCAAAATGGTGAGTGACTGATACTGTTGATGGCCTCACGTCCTCAAACGAATTTGCAATTGCATCTGGATGGTCTCTGATGATCGCCTTGACCGCTCCGACGTCCTTTGAATTCAGATGCGAGAATTTCTCATACACAAACTGATCTGCATCACTGCTTTCTGTCTTCTTTTCAGGTTCGTTCAGCATCAGAACTAACTCTTCTATGGAGTCCTCTGCCTCTTGTTCATCTTCATCCGCGCTGTCTGATGTGAATTCATCTTCAGAATTGCCGTTGTCCTGATCGTACTCATAGTTTAGAATATCGGAGTCACCTCTGTAATGTATCTTGAGTACCATGCGATATTAATCGGGCGCGCACGAAGCCGAATCATAGTTGGCAAGCCGATAAGGATATCGTACGGAGTCTCCACTAGTTCAAGGAAATACAAAGGTACCTTAGCTCTCCCAAGCTTATCGGAACCTCGTTCGATGTTCCCACACATTTTTCCGAAGCACAGTTCGCAACTTTGAAAGACCGATTCGTTGGTTGGATACGGAATTGTATTTTCTTCACCATCTTACGTGAAATAACGTTTGGTATAGCACCTGAGTCAAACAATGCCATAGTGGATTCAGAATACACTTCTACCCGGAATAAAAGGTGCCGGGACATCGAAAATCCATGGCGAAGTTCACAATAGCCTTGCCCATTTTTCCTAATAGAATCCTCTCCTGTTCTTTCTAGGCGAAATCAATGTCTCCACGTGCGATATGGCCGAAGGTAATACCTGCTTAGGCTTGGGCCAAGTTATTGATCAGGTCATATTCCTCAACTCTCTTCCCAAGTTCAGCGATTACCATCTTGCCTGCAGACTTCTTTCCGCTCATTTGCTCTTCTTCGGAGCTTTAGGAGTAATCGGGAAGTCGGGGTTCATCCTCGTAGCAATCTTCGGCTTCAACTGCGTTTTAGTGTAGGCATCGATGTCGTTCTGCGTCCTTTGCCGCTTAGTGATTGCCTATCCATCTGCGGATCTCTTGAACGCTGCCATGGTATCTTCTTCTTTAACAGGATCATCTTCTTTCACGAACATGATATTACCCTGCCCTGATGGTCCAATTCCCTTGGGTTTCTTGGCGAACCTCGCAGCTTGCTTTCCTACAGCTTCGCTGCTTCTCTTGACGAAACAGTTTTCAACAGTTTGGCCAACCCGGTGGCAATACGTGCACGTAGGTGGTATGTTGACCTTCGAGCGACACTCAGAAGCTCTATGACCATTCTCTTCACATTTGTAACACGTAAGTTCTTGCTCCATCCTACACTTCGACGCGTAACGGCCCCTCTTTCCGCAATTGTAGCACATCGGCTCGGCCTGCTTCGGAGCTTGCCTTAGTTGTTTCATCATCACGAAATGAAGATTTTCGTCCTGCTTGCACAGTTCATCAATCGTGGCTTCCTTCGGGTCCTTGTCAGACTTCTTCGCCTGCTGAAAGGTCGAGGTCGTCGAACCATCTATCATTTTAATATTTTCGGCGTATTCCAGACATGCTTTCTTTATGGCTTCATAGTTCTTAGATCCTTTGAACAACACAAACTGGAAAAACATCTGTTCAGATTTCAGAGCAGCTCGGAGTAGCTTTAATTTAAAATTATGCCCTACTTTCCCTTGATTGTAGGCCTTATCCGCTCTTGATAGGAACGTAGGAATATCTCCTCGTTTTTTCGTATTGAAAGGTAAGCATTTCCTCATTATCTCGGACTCGGTCTTCTGGGTCGGGAACTTCTCCTGCATTACTTTCTTTACTAGACCGTAGTCCTTGGCTTCTTCAGTAGGAGCGTTGTCCAGAGTGAAGCGATCAAAGTAGAAGTCAAAGGCAGAATCACTTAGGTAGACCACAATCTTTTCAGTTCTCTAACTGTCCGACAAACTCTTGATCACAACATTCTCGTAGAGATAAAAAGAACTTTCGAGCGTCCTTTGAACGTAGTCAGCTCACTGGGAGTATTCATCACAACTCCCGTCGGAATCGCCAATGAAGTCTTGGGTTTTAGACACAAAGCAAAAAAGAACTTCTACAAACAAAAGACTGAAAGTTTACTCAGAATGAACCTAGTTCCCTCCAGTTCTACCTCTCTCCTGCTCTTATAATTCGATCCACTGAAATTTATCAAGACCAAACAGCTCATAATAGAATATTCTGGTCCATAGAATCATTTTTCTTAAGTCTCACTCAGAATATACTTATCAATCCTCTAAATCGAGCCATATGTTTTCCTTTCTCATGGATACATTTTTTTCAAACGAAAAATCACCGTAAAAATATCAAGTATGTATACGTCCTGAAGTTGATTCAAGCGTAAGAGTTGGATTATTTAGTAAACTCTTCCAGAATAGTCTGTAGAATCTGAATAGCTTTGGACTATCCAGATTTCTCTGATCTTTTCAGATTACTCTGGTTTCTACAGAAGGCTACAATCTATCCAGAAGGCTCTCTGACGTACCCAGTTTTTTTGATTAATCCGGAGAAGGTCGTGTGCAACTAAGAAATGAGGTCAATTATATGAGTCAGTGCATTGACTTTATTTGCCTATAGTCGTCAGTACAGTGTAAATTAATCAGTTCTTTTCCAATAGATCTAGTTTATTCAGACTTTGCTGGGTTGTATAGAGACACCTTCTAATTTTGCGCTGTTTAAATCACATAAATTAAACTGTAAAGCATATGAATGTAATAGTATGACTTAAAGAATTGAGTTTAATTTCCTGAGTCACCTGATAAATACAAATCACTCCGGTCTTTTCATGGTTTTCTGGATTATTGTGAGATATCTTCTTTGTCCCGTTGCTCGATGTCACAAGAAAACAAGTTGGACTTCGATTTGTATGTATGAGTTAAGTAATCGAATTGAATTATTTTGAATAATTTTGATAAATCTCATAGCTCTAACATCTCAGTAACTTTTTGAATGAACCAGTGACATCTTCTAACGTTGCACTATTTAAATTTATTGATACTACACGATTGATTAATTTTATGTAAATCCATGAGCTAAAGCATTGAAAAAGGTTGCCAGGGTTGTCTACAAAAATACAAAGGGTCCTAGTTTGCCTAGATTTTCTGAATGCTCAAGAGACATCCTTTACTTTTAGGTTGCTTAATATTTCAGTTGGTAGACAGCTCTTAATTTTGATTCCAACATATCAGTCAGAATTGAGATTAAATTTCTCTCGGCATTCTGGATAACTCAGATCGCTGTGGTTTTTCCAGATCGCTTTGCTTCGTCTAGTTTTTAGGATTGTCCAGGAATAGCCTCTATTTTCGGATTTCACACAACAAGTCAGTAGTTTACTGCGGGAGGGCTTATGTTGATCCCCTACAGTTCAATGAATCAGCTTCATCTAGTACAGGATTTTCAGAAGTAAGATACTTTTAAATGCGTGCAGCGCCTTCTTGCACTGAAATAAAATCCAAATTGAAGTTGGACGAATTAGAATTCGGAATCAGTCAACCAGAGAAGTAGAGCTCCTTTCAGTTCTATCATAATATACTACGAAGTACCTCTCAATTATTTTGATGCTGCACATTCGGGATCGTTCTTCGAGCAAATGGGTTCAGAACCAAAGATAATCTAACAGTATTTCAGGGCTTTTCGACACCTCAGCCGACGGCAACTTCCTGTAAATTGCCGTTGCATCTATAACCGAATCCGTCCAATTCCACAATGAATACTGCCGAATCGACGCATCCGCTCGTCGGAATCTCCGATAACACTGCCTTCGCTTTAGGAGCATATTTTTCGCATTTTTTCCATGGAAGATTATGAGCAACATCGATTTCATCTCAGGAAAGTGGCGAACAGTTCGCCGTACGCGACAGTATGGGTTGCTTCATCGCGTGTTATCGATGTTACCAGTAATCTACATCACGATTTACGCGGTAGCGCAAGCTCGCGCGGAAGATGCGAAGGAATTGGGCGCCGCACTTGCAGCGCTGATGTTCAATCTTTACCAGCTGCTGCGTACGTTGATGGGGATGGCACAGCTACATGCGTTTATACGGTGGTACAAGCACGCCGTGGAATGCATTCGCGCGTTGTTGGGTGCAGATGAAGAGGGAAATGGGGATGTAAATGATGTGGCCGATGTACAGGGTAAATTGAAGGTGAACAACGCAGTGGTGGACAATGAACTCGGGGGCATCGATACAACAGTGAAGCCGTCGCTTCGGAAAATGTGGAAAACGTGGAAACGGAAAGAATTTTGGCGGAGCGCATTGTTGAAGACAGACCAGGCGAGATTGAGCACGGTGCGGTGGTGCGTGGCGTTATTGTGCGGGATGGGGGAAGACTGGAACGTAGGCAAGACCCATTTGTCCAATAATATCGAAATGTTGGAATTATTCTATTCCAGTTATCTTGCCGATGTGCGTTCGATTCTACAATTTGTGACTTGGAACACGGGTGAACAAAATGCACCTCTGGAATTGCTCAGCATTGGGCGACTAAGCGACACTTATTTCGTTGACTCGAACGGAGATATGAGCACGGCATATGGTTCTGATATTCCAATGTACAACATTACTGAACCAATCACTGCCAAGTCGTACAAGTTCGAATTCGACGCGTTGGTTAGTTCTTATCCTTCCAATAACGATGATTATGAGCCTGAAAATCGGCAGAACAATGTTGTGGAACTTGTGCACTCCGTATTGTTGGCGAAACATTTGGGTATCGAAGAACTGAAAGCGATAAGGAAATATTACAAGTGGCGTTGCCTGCCAATACCCGAAATGAACCGGAACGCAATTGAGATGCTACTCAAGCAGCGTGGAAAGCACATACCCAAAGATTCAAGTATATGGACTATGTTTGACTCGTGTGAAATTCCGATTTCTCCATACCGAAGGCAGATGGTGGCGTTATGCGAAGCGGCATCAAATTGGCGAGTATTGCAGGCATCAGCTCAGCAAGACATATTCTATTCCTTGTCCTGTCATGGGTTTGGAACGCCAATATTTGAAAGAGAATCTCGTCCCGCAAGTTTGTTTGACTTTTGCGCTGAACTTGCCGGTAATGAACAAGTTGAAATTTACCAATCGAATTACTTTTTAGGAGTGGTAACGGAATCAGTGAGGACTTTCCTAGCGGAGTGGGTCGCATCGAGTTCGCGAGAACCACATTGGGAACCCGTGTTCTCGACTGAATGTTTCGAGTTCACAGTATCCGAAAAGGTTTGTGATACACTGAAAACTCGTTATTCTTTGCTTTGGATGTGTCAAAATTCGTTTCAGAGGGAAGTTGCGAGAAGTATGGTAATTCCAGAGAATGCGAATTTGACAGCGAATCGTGAGTTGATTATGCTTTTCTTGTTGGGATTTCCAACTCTGGATATGGCGAACGAAGCTGAAAATACCGTTACATCCACACCAGTTATGGACTCCAGGGTCCATGTCAATGTAATGCTCTCGCGTGTCTCGACGTCTCTTGCGCCGCAAAACATCTCTGTGCTGATTCGAGTTGACGCGCATGCACGAAAGGTATCCTTATCGTTGAAAACCGATAATGCCAATGAATGCTTCAAATGGCAAGATTGGGTGGATGCGATTATGGGCTGTATGAAAGGATTCGAGGGACGTAGGGGTGGAGAAGTGAATAATTTTCGGACGAATGTGAGTAGTGATCTTCGAGAACCTACACAAATATTGAATTCGAATCGTCCTAACGCAGATGGGTGTATCGAAGTGTAACGGACTAGAGGTAGTTCTGATAGCTATTTGTCATAACTCCTACTTTCATATGTTTAGATTAAACCTTAACGGGAATCTGGTGTGTAATATGATTAACCTAGCTTTTTAATTAGACTACTTTAAACCTAACGAACTCTAGCCTTAACAGC
>JAAUYH010097823.1_pt1 | contig 22227 bp, 27 predicted proteins | sample 7278061 | NCBI WGS metagenome assembly JAAUYH01 (sample SAMN14350203, study PRJNA611818) | marine sediment metagenome | isolation source: surface marine sediment (0.6m) | place: French Polynesia: Moorea | collected 2018-08 | reverse complement strand
AGGATTGAGGCTTATGAACAGGTTAAATCTCCCAAACTAGGTAACTATTCTGACTTAAAAACAAAAGCTCTTTGTTGTCCGTTTACCTGTTCAATTTCTAATAAATCGCAATTGGGAAAACCATTCAAAAAATCAGGTAAAAAACGTAATGCCTATGAGATGCAATCATCGGAATTACCTGTTTTGAAAAAAGCTAGACCCTGGTATAAAAACATATATAGCTCTGTATTACAACAGAATTTAAGGCGACTGGATGTAGCTTTTAAGAATTTCTTTGACGGTAGAGGATATCCAAAATTCAAGACTCGTCAAAAATTTAAAAGTTTTAGTTATCCTCCTAATCAAGTTAAATTAGAAGACAACAAAATCTATCTTCCTTCTATCGGTTGGATAAGGTTATTTAAGTCTCGAAATATTCCTGATGGATTTCAGTTAAAAACTGTAACAGTTCGTCAGAAAGCTGATGGTTGGTACGTTTCTATTAGAATAGAAAATAAGGATATTCCTCAATCAAAACCGAAAGATGTAGAACAAGTAAAAACTGCCATAGGTTGCGATTTAGGGGTCAAGAAACTGTTAGCTTTGAGTAATGGAGAATTGATAGAAAATCCTCAGTTTGAGAAACGACTATCTAAAAGAAAAACCATCAGACAACGTAGAGCATCTCGTAAAAAGAGAGGTTCCTCCAATCAGAAAAAAGCCTACGCGCTCATTACTCGTCTTGACCAAAAAATAACCAACCAAAGAGAGGATTATCAATGGAAAATCGCTCACCACCTTGTTTGTTTAGCTGATGTCATTGTCTTAGAAGATTTGAATATTCAAGGCATGATTAGAAAATGTCGTGCTAAACAGGATGAGAACGGCTTGTTTCTTAAGAATGGACAGTCAGCGAAAAGAGCTTTAAATCGATTAATTAGAGATTGTTCTTGGGGAAATCTTACAGAGAAAATTGAGTCGGTAGCTGCGAAGTTTGGCTTGATTTTTTTAAAGGTTAACCCTCAGTTTACCTCACAAAAATGCTCTCATTGTGGACATATACAGAAAGAAAACCGCAACAAAGAACGTTTTTTGTGTCTGAATTGCGGTTTTTTAGCTGATGCCGACGTTCAGGCTTCAACTAATATTGGATTCATGGGACTAGAAATTCTTGGAATTAGTCAATCCAAGCTACTTCGGGTCACGGAGGAAGTTACGGCTAAACCTGAATCAACAGGTTCGACAAAATGTCGGGAGAAATCAGTTTCGTTGGAGACTGAGCCTAGCAACCCTCAACCCCCTTATGTCCCCCCTAATAGGGGGGATGTAAGGGGGGTTGAGTGGGTGAATGGGGAAGCAATTCCCTGTTAGAATCCCCAACTTCAGCCCTTGGCAAGTTGGGGTTCTTCAACCATTTGTTATACTGATCATCAAAAACGCCATGAAGAGTATTATTCGTTGGAGTTTAACATTAGGAATCCTGATTAACCCAGTTAGTAACCTCAGCTTAATACCACCAACCCCGGCGGTAGCCCTACCAGAATCAGACGTTGTAGAATTGTTATCAGGGGTTCCTGTTTATAGCATACTCAGTGAAGAAGGACTGCCTATTGGTCGTCAATTAGACGATGGGGATATCGTCACCCCGGTATTTATGAGTCGCACAGAAGCGCAAGCTTTTGTGACAGAGTTACGAAAAATGGACGCTGAGATGGCTAGTTCTTATCGCATTCAAGTCCTCCCCCTCAGTCGTATTTATGAAATTGCACGGGACACTTCAACCAGTTCAAACCGTCTTTTCCTAGATTATATTCCCAGTGCCACAGAATTACAGGCCGCTCGCGCCTTAGTCAGTGAAAAGGGTCAAAAGTATCCAGGGGATGTGCCTTTATATATGGCGAAAATTGAATCGGATCAATCTTATTTAACCATTAAACAAAATGATCAAGAAATTGTGCCTATCTTCTTTGAAAAAGCGACCATTGAACAATGGATCGATACCGTTAGTCAAACTCGACCGCAGCTTGGTCAGAATGTAGATATTAATGTTATTTCTTTGAGCAGTTTAATTGCAAATTTGGAAAAAAATGACAATCCTTTACTGAGAAGTCTTCGGTTTTGGCCGTCTAAGGAAATGATGAAAATTATTCGCTCTAATTCTGAAAATCAACCACGATAGATACTATATGGCCTCTGTGTTTCCTGTCTCCGGCCAAGAATTAGATCAATGGTGTCATTGGGCCAAACAACAAGCGATCGCGGCTGATATCGCACCCTCTGAGGTAAACTGGTTACTTCAAGCAGTGAGTTCCTTAGATAGTTTATCGTTGCGCTTAGGATTATTTAAAGAGCGATCGCAAATTTCCCTAAAATTCCCTTTATCCGAATTATCCCAATTATGGCAACGTCGGGTTAAACAAAGAGTCCCTTTACAATATTTAGTGGGAGTCACTCCTTGGCGACGCTTTTCTTTAACAGTCTCCCCTGATGTCTTAATTCCTCGTCCTGAAACGGAATTAATCATTGATTTTGCCATTGAAGCAGCTAAACAGAGTCCTAACCCTGATCTGCTGTCGGGCCATTGGGTGGATCTGGGAACGGGAAGTGGTGCGATCTCCCTTGGCCTAGCAGACAGTTTTACCCAAGCTACCATTCATGCTGTAGATACTAGCAGCAAAGCGTTAACTGTTGCCACAGAAAATGCTATAAATGAGGGATTTTCTTCTCAAATTGAGTTTTATCAAGGATCGTGGTGGACTCCTTTACAACATTTAAAGGGACAAGTCTGTGGGATGGTATCTAACCCTCCTTATATCCCCACTTCTTTACTGTCTCAACTCCAACCAGAAGTTAAAGATCACGAACCCATCCTTGCTTTAGACGGGGGAAATGATGGCTTAGAGGCAATTACTTATCTTATCAATACTTCTCCCGATTATCTGGTGTCAGGGGGCATTTTTTTAGTGGAAATGATGGCGGGACAAGGGGAAGAGGTGAGACAATTATTAGAAGCATCTGGCTGTTATCAGGCTATTGAGATTTTACCGGATTTAGGGGGAATTGGTCGTTTTGCTCTAGCTTATCTGGGTTAAAGAGAATTACTTTATATAGATAAAAACCTATTCAAAATAATGTTAAAATAAAATATAATCTATACTTATTGTAATAATTAACTTTTTTTTATAATTTCTTAGCTTAACCATAAGTTTTTTTAACACAAAGATGGTAAACTAATTCATGAAGTTAGCCAACTCAGTCAGTTAACTTATTAAAAAGCTCCAATCATCTCAGCTATGTTATTGATTTCCTCTACAACCAAATTGCCCAGGATAATGATGGGACTTAGTTTCTAATTTAAGTGTTATTTGCATGACTTTGGGGTGCGTTAAAAACGCACCTTTTTTTTATTATCATCAACTTTTTGATGTCAATGTTACTGTTATTTCATTGGGATGTTTGAATAGTTGATGATTGTTTTGATAAAAAACTTCATAATCTGGTGAAAGTTCAAGACGTAACTGTTGCCATAGAAGAATTCCTTCTTGATTAAAATCAATTTCAGCTTGTTGATTAGGAAAATTAGATAAAGGTGTATAGTCTTGATTTAAAGTTTGATCATAAGTATTCTGCCATGCGTTTAAACGTTTAATTGTTGCTTGACTTAAGGGTAATTCTTCAGGAGCAATATTATCAATTTCATCAACTCCCCAAATTGGATAACTCTCATAATCTGCCCAAAGTTTGATTTTTATTGCCATAACTATTATTCCAGCATAAGTTTATTAATTAATCGAGTTGGCGTGGGATTAGCACTAACGAAGATATTAAGATTATAATAAAAAAGCCTACTTTCGGATAATAACCGTGAAATGAGATGAGAAGAAATTATGAATATTGATACAAAAATATTACAAACCGTTTCAACAATGCCGCAATCTCTCAAGTTGGAACTTCTACATTATGCTAAGTATCTTATGGATAATCATGCTCAAGAGTCCTTATCGAAACTAGAGGAACAGCCTGTTAAAAAACGTCGCTCAGGTATATTAAAAGGAACATTTGTTTTACCTTTACCTGATGATTTTGATGAACCTATAGAAGATTTTAAGGAATATATGGAATGACAGATTTTCTATTAGATACTCATGCTTTTATTTGGTTATCTGAAAATGATCCTAATTTACCTAGTAATCTTAGAGAGATGATTAATGTAGCTGATAATGTTTATCTCAGTATTGTTAGTCTTTGGGAAATAGCTATTAAGCTTAATCTAGGTAAATTATCACTGAAACGGAGTTATGAAACTATTGAGCAAGAATTGAAATCATCAGATATTTTATTATTACCGATTAGTTTTATTGACACTTTACAAATTTATCGTTTGCCCTTACATCATCGTGATCCCTTTGATCGAATGTTGATTGCTCAAGCTATCAGTAAATCCCTAATTTTGATTAGCCGTGATACTCAATTTGATGCTTATCCTATTCAACGGATATGGGAGTAAAAAAAGGCGTTTTTATGAAATAAAAAATCCCCCTCAACTCACTAAAATTAAGGGAGAATGAGTTATAACAAAGGGCAATTTAACCTACTTTTGTGGTTTCTTTTGCGATAGAATTAGAAGGTTTTAATTTACGTTTTAGGGTTGCACCTGCACCAAGTATTCCAAGGGAAAGAAGGCTTAATGTTGTAGTGGGTTCGGGAACAGGATGTGGATTGAAACTTATATTAGTATTATTTCCATCCACCTCTCGTATAATTTGGCTAGGATCACTATTATCTTGAATGATAACAGAGCCATCTTCAAAGAAAAGCCAGTTCCAAATTCTTTCTGTTACATCCTCTGTGCGAATATGAATTGGATCATAATTAGGCATAGGAACGTCTACTACAGTTTCCATAATGCCTGCTCTGTTAGTTATTTTTCCACTTTCAGCTTTAATATCAACATCTACAGTCCATTCACCAGAAGGAAACAAAGGCTGATTACCAAAATCAATAGTGCCTGTAAGAGTTGCTGCTAAATTAGGACTATTCCAATTTATCAACACAGTGAACGTACTAAGGGCAAATAATGTTTGAATTTTATTGATATACATATAAAAACTTTACGTCTAATTGAATACAGCCTCTAAAGTCTAAATAGACGAAAATTAACTTTCAAGACTTTTAAAGTAATATAAAAACATATAAAGCAGTATTAAGAAAAATAACTTGAATCTAAAAATAATATTAAATTAAGCGTACATCTTATGATGTCATATAATGTCAGGTAAAAGTCTAATAATCTGAATTTGTGTTTAAAAATGAACGGTTTTGATATTCAATCTCTAATTACAACTATTGATAATCTTATCTTTTCCTACACAGGAGAACATTTAGATGATGTTCAATCTGAAATTTTAGAAGGCGTAATTAATCATCAAAAATATACAGAAATCGCTAATAATCATCATCGTTCTGATAAATATGTAAAAGATGTTGCCGGTAAGCTATGGAAAACGTTATCAGAAATTTTAGGAGAAGAGGTTAATAAAGCTAATCTAAAGTCTAGTCTGCGAAGATATTATTATAATGTTGCTAAGGATAATGTATTTGGGATACAACAAATTAGTGAAAGAAATATCTGTAATAATTGGTCAGAAAATGCACTACAAAAACTAAATTATGATGAAGAATATAAACTAGAAATTGCTCAAGAATTGATCAAAGAAGGGTTGACAGTTGAACAAATTTCTAGAGTTTTAAAACTTCCCTTAGAATTAGTAAAAGATCATGTTAACGAAGATAAGTAAATCTGCGATCGCTTATCTTGTAGCTTGGTTTTCTCCTAATAAATCTTACTTCGATGAGCAATTTTAATTACAATTACTTGAACAGTTTGATCATCAATTTCATAAATAATACGATAATCTCCCACACGATAGCGATAATATCCTTTTAACTTACCCTTAAGAGATTTAATATTAGGGTGTTGGTAAGGAGTTTATTCTAAAATCTCAAAACTTTTTGCTAATTTTTTAGCAAATACTTGATCAGCATTAGCATAAAATGCCTTAGCTTTTCTGGTTAAAACAACCTTATACATCGGTTCTAACGTCTCTCCAATCTGTCAATTTTTCCTGATCAATATCTTGTTTAGCTAACTCGATATCGTCTAATAACTCAGGAATTTCTAACAATTCTATGGTGGCTTCTTCTCTTTCTTTTTCTGCTAAATTAGACATGAATTCATAGACCAGTTCTAAGTTAGATTCAGATAACTGATTCATATATTCGCCGAGTGATTTTTTAATATTTTTAACCTTTGACATAAACGACCTCATGGAATAATGATTATTTTAATACTAGCATATTATTCAAGTGAGGAAAGAATATCAACACAAATTTAGTGAGCCGATGTATCAATTTTTTTGTCAGTGTTAACTAAATGGTCAGGAATTAGTTCTAAAAGCAACTGAATCGCTTCTTTTAGATTGGCTATAGCTTCCTCTTTAGTGTCCCCACAAGAAGAAATGTAATTTAATTCTGGACAAGTTACTGAAAACGCTTTTACCTCGTCATCCCACTGTAAAACTGCTCTAATAATCATAGGTGTTTTGAGATTAAACGATTCAATCATATTTTATCATAATTTCTTTATATTAAGAGATAGAATATAATAAAGATTGTATTTTTAAAATTCATTAATTTTCATGACTATCAAAGGAACCATTAACCTGATTATGATTTTGATTTAATAAGTTAGTAACAGGATCTAAACGAAATCCTGGTGCGCTATAATTTTCAGGTAAATAATCGGCTGGAATGGTATTATGATTCCCGTCACGAATAGCACTATAATGAGGAGATAATATTTCAATATCAGCCTCATTACATTTGTCTTGAATGTTTTGATGTAACTCGGAATAAATTTCTGCCATTTTGGTTGATTCATTGGTGTAAGCATTAATTTCATAGCTAACATAAAAATCATTTAACCCGGTTTGTAAAACAAAGGGTAAGGGATTTTTTAAGATATAATTAGTAGATTGAGCAGCAGTAATTAACACCTCATGAACTTTACGCCAAGGAATATCGTAACCAAGGGTAATAGTCGTATGTAAAATTAACGGTCGTTGTAAGTCTCGTTTTAAGGCACTATAATTAACAACATTACTATTAATAATAACAGAATTAGGAATAGTAATAACGACATTTTTAACCGTTCTAATTCTCGTAACTAATAAGTTTTTTTCAAGAACATCTCCTACAGCATCCCCAATTTTTACCCGATCAGATAGTTGAAAAGCACGAGTATAAATCAAAACTAAACCTGATACGGTATTAGAAATAACTCCCGTCGAACCTAAAGTAAATAAAAGCGCAGCAAAAGCTGAAACTCCCTTAAATGCAGGAGAATTAAACCCTGGTAAATAAGGAAAAGCAAACACCGCAGCTAACATAATGGTTAGCCAACTCAGGAGTCGATAAGTGGGTTGCGCCCATTCAGGATAAAAGCCAGAAAATTGTAAATTACCTGTTTCTATTTCATCAAATATAAATTTCAAAAATCGTAAAAGATAATAGGTTAAATAGACAATAACCCCGACAACAAAAATATTAGGTAGATAACCAATCAATCCAGTAAATACAGTATTGATGGCACGAATTAAATAATCAAATAATAAATTAGAGATTTTTCTGGTTTGTGGAAAGAAACCTAAAACAATTGGCACAAAGATATAAAGAATAAAAAAAGTTAAAGTGATGCGAAATATCTTAATAATTGTCTTAAAGGTTTTTGTTAATCTTTCTGCTGATAAAAGTTCAAGATTTTTGATCCGAATAGATGGAATCAAGGTCCCTTGCCAACTATCCAAACGAGAGTTGAGATAAGGAAAAATAAGATCAAATATTTTTAATATCAATAATAAAATCAATAAACTGATAACCGTAAAAATAATTCCAATTACCCAATAAAAAGGACGACGCTCAAGTTGATAAGCTTTTAGGGCTTTTTTGAAAGTTTTTAAGTAGTTTTCTGCTAATTCTTGACGGGAAGTATCTGCAGCGATCGCATCATCTGCTGTTACCGTCATTAATAGTTCTTTATTAAATACAATGAGAACAAGATGACCTTTATCATCAAGGTCAAACTTATCGTCCGTAATTTCAATATGATTATTGTTAGCAATCTTATTTAATCGGCGGGTGATAATAGCGGCTCTTTCTTCGGCAGACAAAGACCCATTACCTTCGTAAATATTCAATAATTCAATATGGTCAAAAATGACAGGAAATCCTTTATTATTGGCCCCATCTACCAAGCTAAAGCTAGGTAAATAGATGCTTTGAAACATCACTAATAACAAGGTAACTATTCCTAAAATAATAGTTCGATAGGGTTTATTTTTATAAAAATTCAAAAAATAACTTTTCATTTTAATGCTAGAAGCTAACTTTTAATTAATAAGTCTTCGGTTATGCTCAACTCCTAGAGTAATTTTGCCTAAGCTTTAGGGCATAAGACCGATTATTTTAGATTAATTTCAGAAATGACTGCATTTTGATAACCTGCTGTTAAAGTCAATTTTCCCTCTTCAAATCTAAAGATGTTGTAAAAATAATTATTAAACCCAGAAAAAACGTTTACAAAAGAAAATGAAGCAAAATTAATACAAAGAGGCTTTTATTGATTTTTTATGGAACCAATCATACAAAACTCTCTCATAACACCCTATCTTGCTCTACATATTCCTGATGGCTTTTTGAGTCCGTCGGTAAGCTTATTTTGTTGGGTAATCACCCTAGTCTTAGTTGTCGTTTCTCTCAAAAAAGTACAAAAAGACTATCAAGAAAGAACCGTCCCGTTGATGGGGGTTTGTGCCGCCTTTATTTTTGCAGCACAAATGATTAACTTTCCCATTCCTGGAGGAACCTCCGGTCATTTAGTGGGGGGAACTCTGGCCGCTATCTTACTCGGTCCTTGGGCCGGGACCTTAGTGGTAACTGTTGTCTTTATTGTGCAAGCGGTTTTGTTTCAAGATGGTGGTTTGACTGTCTTAGGGGCAAATATCTTGAATATGGGACTCATTGGCACTTTTGGGGGATATTATCTCTATAAAGCGATTCGTTTCAGCTTAGGCCGTCGTTCTTGGAAAAGTATGACCATTGCAACCGTTGTGGCCGCTTGGTGTAGTGTGGTAATCGCTGCGATCGCAACCGCCCTACAATTAGCTTTATCGGGAACTGTTCCCTTAATGGTATCCATGATCGCTATGGTAACGTGGCACGTTGTCATTGGGGTAGGGGAAGCCATTATTACCTTTATCGCTGTAGGATTTGTTTGGCAATCTCGCCCGGATCTCATCTATGATCGTCCTTCATCTATCAAGTTAGATGTCAGAGAAAATATTCATAGTGCATAAAAATATTAACCCGTAATCAAAGAAGAATTCTGAAAATGACGAATCAACATTCTAATACAAAGGGTAATCGTTCTTTTATCCTAGCTGGAATGGGTATTGCTCTCATTGTCGCTGTTTTTGTCTCTCCTTTTGCCAGTTCCAACCCCGACGGTTTAGATCGGGTTTCCCAAGACTTGAAATTTGAAGACAAGGCTATAGAAGATGCACCTGCCCAAAAGTTGCCTTTCTACAGTGTTTTTGAAGAATATGGCTTACGAGGGGTTCCCGACGCTTTAGCCACCCCCTTAGCGGGTTTAGCAGGGACTCTGGTAACTTTTGGTCTTGCCTGGGGAACAGGTAAATTATTAGTTCGGCCTTCCGTCCATCAACCAGAAGAAGAGTAATGGATTTTGACCATTTTTAATTCAATATGTTGCTACACATCCATTCTTTTCTCAATCAACAGAACCAACAACCTTCAACCCTTTGGCATTCCCTCGGTTCTCAAACACGAGTTTTGTGCGCTTTTGTTGGTGTTTTTGCCATTGCTTTAACACCGAATGGACAATGGATAACTTGGGGAGTGTATGGGGTTGGGGTTGTGTTTTTGATCTTAATTAGTCGGGTTTCTTGGCTGACTTTGTTATCGAGAGTCATCATTGAGTTTTCTTTTGTGGGAGTGGTGTTATTAGGGACCTTATTTCGTCCTGAAGGGGATGTAATTTGGTCTTGGGGTATCCTCCAAATTACCACCACCGGGGTAATGGTGTTAGGCAGCGTTACCATTAAAGTTTTGTTATCCTTAATGTTATTAAATACATTGATTTTAACTATAGCAATTCCTGATTTATTTAAAGCTTTATTAGCTCTAAAAATGCCGCCTTTATTGGTAGCCATTATGGCTTCTATGTATCGTTATATAGATGTATTAAATCGAGAATTTACCGCCATGAAACGGGCGGCTATTTCTCGAAATTTAATGAGTAATGATAAAATGATTCGTCATGTAATGGGAAATGCCATCGGCTCTTTATTTATTCGGAGTTATGAACGGGGAGAATTAATTTATCAAGCGATGTTAGCCCGTGGATATCAAGGCATTCCGACAACTTGGGAAACAGTATCTTATAAAAATCAAGATATTTTTGCTTTAATTATTACAGGAATAATCGTTATTTTAGGTCAAGTTATTTATTTAAAAGTTTGATGAGTATAAAAAAAGTATGGCGTTTAATTCCTCCCATTGAAGCATCAGGAAAAGTACAAATGGCCATTGATCGCTGGTTATTTGAACAACACGAAACTGAACAAATATTACCTAGTTTACGATTTTATACTTGGTCAAAACCTACTATTTCCTTAGGTTATTTACAAAAAAAGTATCCTGAAGATTGGCACGATTTAATCTGGAAAAATCACCCGTTAGATGTAGTAATTCGTCCCACAGGAGGAAGGGCAGTTTTACATCAAGGTGATTTAACTTATATGATAGTTATGGCTTTAGATAATCGTAAAACTTTGGCCATTTATCAAGATATTTGTACCTTTTTAGTTCAAGGTTGGAAAGCGTTAGGTATTCCCTTAGAATATGGCAGAGCAAAACGGGGATATATTCATAATTCTAGTTGTTTTAATACAGCAACTATAGCCGATTTAATAACAGCAGATGGGAGTAAATTAATCGGTAGCGCACAACGCCGAGGAAAACAGTCAATCTTGCAACATGGTTCTATGGTTTTGTCAACAGATAAACAGTTATTTGAAACGATTTTTAATCAAGTTGCCCCTTGGAATTTCAACTTAAGGGAACAATTATCTAGTTATTATTCTATAGAAGATATTATTGACATTTTAACCCAAGCAGCCAAAGAACATTTTAATATAGAATTAGATACACAACCTTTATCAGAAGAAGAATGGCAAGACATTTTAAAAATTGATCAGGGAGAATTGAAAATTAATGTCTAATCAATCTGAGTTTAAATTGTCTCATCTCAACGAACAAGGAGAAGCAAACATGGTGGATGTTTCTTCTAAAAAGATAACCCGTCGTCAAGCAGTTGCTAAAGGACAAATAAGAATGAAATTATCAACCTTTGAAGCCATAGAAAACGGAAATAACCCCAAAGGTGATGTTTTAGGGACTGCCAAATTAGCCGGTATTATGGCCGCCAAACAAACAGCTAACTTGATACCGTTATGTCATCCGTTACCCTTACATAAAATCGACGTAAAGATAACAGGAGATCAAACATTACCAGGCTATCAAATAGAAGCAACCGTGATCACAAAAGCCGAAACAGGTGTAGAAATGGAAGCCTTAACCGCCCTTTCAATCGCTGCTTTGACCCTTTATGATATGGCCAAAGCGTTGGAAAAATCGATGACTATTGAAAGTATACATTTAATCAGTAAAACTGGGGGGAAATCAGGAGATTATAGCGCGTAAAATCTTAACTTTCCCTCATTAAAAGGGGGTCTAATTTATTATTTCCATCCAGGGAATATAACTCATCACATCCCCCAATATGTTGATTATTAATAAAAATTTGAGGAACGGAGCGTTTTCCAGAAGAACGTTGTGCCATTTTCTCCCTAGCTGTTTCATCTCCATCAATTTTATACTCAATAAAATTGCTCCCTTTCCACCATAAAAGTAATTTAGCACGGATACAAAACGGACAAGTTTGCCAAGTATAGATTTCAACATTCGCTTTCATCTTGTCAGGATGACGACCTAATAAAGAGTTAACAAAATCAAACATAGTTACTTCTAACGTTTTTACTTTAACATTATAAAAGATAAGATAGATTGAGTGCAAAAAGAGGACTCTAGTTAGAGCAATAGCTTAACGGTGAAATGAATTTTTGCTAACCAATAAACCGACCAACGGGAGAGGATTAAATTAAGTTTTGTGTTAAAATTGAAAGGCTAATGCACCCAAGTGTGCCTAGAGTAGCAAAATTGGTGGTTCTCGCCAGACAAAATGCCCGGGCCTAGGTAAAATACCTGAGAACAGGGGCGACATAGTTTGTGAAAGAGAAATCGAAACATAATCCAAGTTTTTTCGTTGTCTGCTGTCGGGCAGTCAGTGGACGTTAAACAGATGCTTGTGGAGGGGAATCTGGACGGGGTTTTAAGTCAGTGATGACTTAGGACTAGACAAACCTTATGAAACAAGAATCTCCCGTTACAGCGTAGCTTGACGGCGAGAGTGTCAAAAAGGGCATAATAGAAGGTAATCAGAAATTCACGTCATTTGAAAATTGAGTGGAGAGAGGTTGTGGACCATTGTGGGTTGTCATCGTTGATGAGTGATAGTGCGGAGTTAGAGACACATACCTCCTGTGAGGTTTCTGTTACCATTAGAGAAGCTCAATTACAGGATGTTAAAGCCTTAAGTGAGGTGCTAACCCTTAGTTTTCATCCCGCTACTGGGTGGTTTTCTTTTCTGCAACCTATTTTAAAATTAGGAGTCTACGAAGATTTGCGATCGCGTCTTCGAGGAACCCTTCCTTATTATCTTTGTTTAGTCGCGGTGGAAGTCAACTCAACGACTGACCAAACCCAAGAAAAAGTGATTGGAACTATTGAACTCAGTGTCAAAAGTGGTTTTAATTGCCATTATCTCTATATTAGTAACTTAGCAGTTATGGAGAGTCATCGACGAAAAGGTATTGCCAAGCAGTTACTACAAAAATGCGAAGAAATTGCTTTAAAATGGGGATACCAGACCCTCAATCTCCACGTTTTAGATAATAATTATCCGGCTAAAAAATTGTATTTAACCAACGGTTATCAAATATCGGAAACCGAAATCACCTGGAACAATTGGCTTTTGTTTCGTTCTCAACGATTATTGTTACAAAAACAGATATAAACCCATGTCCAATGATGTTATCAACCAAAAAATGAGTTCCAAGAAACAAGAGCAAATTGAGGAAATCCTTCACCATTTGCACGATAAAGAACTATTGGTTATTAACCCTCGTCGTAAAAATGGGTTGATTCTCTATAAACCCTATCATGCCGAGTTTGCAGGACCTGGGGCAGCCATCGGGGCAAATTTTGATCACGATGTCATTGATGTACTACCAGTGGGTAAATTATCCTTAATGACCCCCAAAACTGCCCAAGAACGAATCAATAGTTATTTAATTCGGCGACAATGGGTTAAATTGGCTAAACAAATTAGTGATAACACCATTGCTCAACAAAGGGCCCAAGTCATTTTAAACCAGTTTGAAAATTGGTTTGATCTCGAAACCGCTAGTCTTTTACCCGATGAAACCTTTGCTTTATTAGTCGGGGTACTGCCTCAAACCATGAGAAAAGTCCGCACCCAAAGCGAACTCTTTTCACAATAACCTTTTAACCTGATGTCGGGCAGAATTCCCTTATCCTCTACAGGTTAGGGATGAATGCAAGGGCCAGAATATAAACGGCGTAGCCTCCACTTCTTCTTGCGCTGTGTTATCCTAAGAACGTGGTTGCGACCCACCTGACCGACTAAGAGGCCCCGCAAGACGGATAAAGTATGTACTCGGCGGTAGTTCAGGGAAAAGATTGTACAAGAATACAAAGTAGGCAGCTTTCATCGTAAGTCCAAAGTGCAATCTCGACTAAAAGTAATAACTCTTGCGGAAGGCGAGAGTCTGCCTGTGGAGGCTGTGTAAGACCAAGACAAGAATTGTCTTGTGGAGGCGACGGCCAATGAGACGGGAAACCTCGAAGACGAATAAGACCGTCCTTGAGTTGAGTTGTGGTTGGGAAGCCCCAACTTCAGCAAAGCAAGTTGGGGTACTTCACGGAAACTTAAGATTCTCTGTTTAACTTCCTTTCTATCATGGGGTTAGGTGACAACAAGGATGACGCTTAATGGAACTCTTACCCTCAGAAATTCTGGCAACCAATAAATTTGAGCAATGTGTTCTCAGTCTTGCCCTGATTAATATTTGTAACCAAGAAAGTTATGTGGGTAAAGCCATGAAACAACGTTACAATGCTTGGAAATCTGAGACGGATGAACTTATTAACAATCCTTGGTTAGACTTGCATCAGTTTACTATTTATGTGCCTCATCCCGAGCAAACCTACGAAGAAACGACCTTAGAAGAAGGACTAACCCTAGGCTATAACGTCGAGGTGGAACCCATTGTTGATCGGGACAGCATTCCCTACAATATTCCTGAAGGCGGTCATTTCGTGGCTGTTTTGAAACAAAAGAAGGTCAACGGAAAATTTGAAATTGCAGCCACCGGCATCTTTATTCAACCTTTAGCAGTGTTGAGTTTAGATATTGTCACGGACCCAGATGAAGGTAAATATCAATCGATGGTGATCAAACATCCCATTATTCGAGATTATCCCCAAAACTTTCTTGAGCAAATTAATCAATATCTCAATGGAGACATTCATTTTAAACAACTACCGAATGTAGTGGGATACGTTGATCAAAGCCAAAACTCAGATTATCGTCAACCCTCTTGGCAAGAACTGTATTTAGAACATCAAGGAGTCAAGTTATTTTAATTGACACAGATGAATGATTTTATTAACCACTTCTTCAATGGTTAAACCATCGGTATTCAATTCCATCGCATCTTCAGCCTTCTTTAAAGGGGCTAAGGTTCGGTGACTATCTTGATAATCTCGTTGTTCAATATCCTCTTCTAGTTGTTGAATATCGATCTTATCTTGTCCTTGTGACTGAAAATCAATCAATCGTCGTCTTGCTCGTTCCTGCACTGAAGCCGTCAAAAAGATTTTAACCTCTGCATCGGGAAAAACGTTAGTGCCAATGTCTCGCCCTTCCGCTACCAGTCCCCCTAATTTCCCTAATTCTTGTTGATAAGCGACTAATTTCTGGCGAACCGCAGCATAAGCAGCAATAGGAGACACTAAAGCAGTGACTTGAGGGGTACGAATGGCTTGGGTGACATTTTCGCCATTAATCATGATTTGTGGCGGTTGTTCGTTATTAGAAGGAATAAATTCTAGGGTAGCTTGAGAGACTAATTCCGCGATCGCACTTTCATCGTTTATGGGTATCCCAGATTGCAATACTAACCAAGCCATGCCCCGATACATAGCCCCAGTGTCTAAATAGGTTAAATTGAGGGCTTGAGCTACTTTACGGGTAACGGTGGATTTTCCGGCACCAGCCGGCCCATCGATGGCAATAATCGGTTTTCTAACTCGTAGAACCATATTATCAATTAGTCGAGTTGACCCTACATAAGCAGCCATGGCCAGTAACCCGGCTTCTTCGATAGTTTCTAAAGGTTGTAAGGTTTGGGGATGGACACATTCAATATATTGGACGGTTATGGCGGAATGGGGGGTTAATTGGTGTTTAACGCGGTCAATTAACACTTGAGTTTGCCTTTCTCCAGCCAGAAAAGCTTGGTTTGCTGCTTTTAACCCTTGATAGAGAGCCAGCGCTTCTTTTTTTTGAGCCTCGGTTAAATAGCGATTACGGGAGCTACAAGCCAGTCCTGATGCCTCTCGAACAATGGGACAGCCTTTAATGATTACTGGTAGGTTTAAATCCTGAACCAATTGACGGATAATGGCCAATTGTTGAGCATCTTTTTCCCCAAAATAAGCCACATCGGGGCTAACAATATTCAATAGTTTTGTTACGATCGTGGCCACCCCTTGAAAATGACCAGGTCGAAACGCTCCGCAAAGGGAGTCCATCATGTGAGCAGGGGGAATAACCTGAGTCAGTGCCTCAGACTGGGGATTAACCCCCATTTCTTCAGGGGTTGGGGCAAAAATGGCATCCACCCCCAGGCTTTCACACAGTTGAGCGTCTGTTTCGAGTTGACGAGGATATTGAGCTAAATCCTCTTGTGGGCCAAACTGGAGGGGGTTAACAAAGATGCTCACCACCACCCGATCAACCTCAGCCATAGCGCGACGAATGAGACTAACATGACCTTGATGCAAGGCTCCCATGGTGGGAACTAACCCGATCAGTTGCTTGTCTCTCGCCGAAGCTAGGTAAGTGCGTAACCCAGCTACCGTTGTCAACAGACGCATTTGATTAACGTCCCAAAATTTCCAATTGAACGGGAGCGACACCACTACTAACTAGGCCAATAACGTTAGCTGCTCCTTTTGATAAGTCTATCACTCGTCCATGAATATAGGGTCCGCGATCGTTGATACGGACGATAACCGAACGACCATTATGGAGGTTAGTCACCCGAACTTGAGTGCCAAAGGGGAGGCTTTTGTGGGCTGCGGTTAAACCATTTTGGTTGTATCGCTCTCCATTAGCAGTCAAACGGCCATGGAACCCTGGCCCGTACCAAGAGGCCATTCCTTTTCGACGACTGGTGACAGGGCGAACACTAGCTAAACCGGCCTCGTTATTAGAGGTGGTTCGATTAGGGTTCACAATAGCAGTTAAAGGAGCGGCATCTCCCATTAAGCGTCGTAAACGGTTGGTGGCCTGTAGGGCATCAACTGCTTCATTGCGGGTGGTATCGGGTAAGATGACTCCTTGATTGAGTTTGATTAATTCTTCAGAATCTAATTTAATACTATAGGTTTTATCTGAATTTGTGCTAACGCTAAGGCTTTCTGCTTTAAAAGTATTGTCGTTATTAAGTTCGTTTAGACGTTTAGCGAAGGCTTTGGCCCGTTTTAGGGCTTCACTTTCGACGTTACTGGTATCAATGTCATTCCCTTGTTCTTTGAGGGCTGCTAAGTCAGCTTTTGACCCTAAGAAGGTTAGCACAGGAATTTGACGAATTCTTAATGTTACTGCCAGTTGATACTGCCATTGATGAAGATAGAGCGTGGCTATCTGATTTGAGGCCGTTTCAGTGTTGGCATCAGTTTTGATTGGCCCTAAACTGACAACAGTTTGCGCCTGAAAATCGGAACTTTCTTGGGCTACAAGCGTCCCTATTCCTAGCATTTCTCCTATTTGCTCTACCTTATTCATGGTGTCAGATGCTTCTGATCCTTGTAAAGATGTACCGATCAGGGCGGTAGTTCCTACAGTGGTTAATAAGGCAGTTGTTAGTCCGGTCCAAAATTTCTTATTCATAGATCTTGTGTTAAGTGAGTTGTTCAACCCCTCGAAATTCCGTTGATTCAATGGATTTTCCAACCTTTACTCCTCACAGAACTGTGTTTTACATTTCTTAAACCTTTACACAGTAGCATGATTTTTTCGGGGGGTGTTGTCTTCCTGATAATCATTCAGGATGGTTTTCATTGAATCTTTTAATAAAGGTTTACAGGAAAAAGTAGATGGTTTACTATGAAGGATTTACCTAAATTGACTCAGAAGTGATCCGTATAAATGTTGTGATCTAGCTAACACTTAAGAAAGGGTTAAGGTGTCAACCTTCGATATCGTCAGACCTTTAACTTTGTAGCATCGAAAATGACATAGAGAAAAAACTTACGTATTTGTACGGAAGAATTGATGTTACATTTTAAACATTGTCACACTGAAAAGTCTCATAATTTTAATCTTTTATTATCATGTATATCAGTATTTTAAATAGACTATTGACAATATTTTTTTTATATGCTAAAAAGTTCAAACTTGAATTTTGATTTTCGATAAGATAAAGTTGAGCTATCACCAAAAACCCTTGTGAACTTACACCATGTTAGCCATCGTCATCAGTTGTTATTGGGTTATCGCCTTGATCGTCTTTTCCCTATGGTTTAAGATATTTTGGGCTGATGAGACAACGGCTAACAGTGACTTATACTCTTGGATGGTGTTAATTATCGGTGCGAGCTTATGGGTAGTGGTATTACCCTTTGCCAATTTAGAGTTAGTTATGAAAACGTATTCGATTAATAATCAAAAAATTTGTTAAATAGAGATAAGTCAAAGCAAACCCCTCATTCTGCCTATCATTGGGACAAAAGTTCAAAGCGTTTTTTTGAGGGATGGTATTATCGGGTGACGTTACCTCAATGGGGTCAAAGTTTTGCTTTTATGTATTCTATTGATGATCCTATTGGTGGAAAACCTCATAGTGGAGGTGCAGCACAAATATTAGGGGAAAATGAACAGTATTTATATCGTCTTTTTCCTGAAACTAAAACATTTTGGGCGAGTGATCAAGAACTAGCTTTATGTCATTGGCAACAAGAAAAGTTTAACCTTAAACCTCAAATTCTTGAGCCAATTATTTTTGAAGAAGTTGTTAAGGAAGGGTATCAAGCAACGGATAAGTTAAATCAGGGATATATTCAAGATTCTGTGAGTAAAAATTATTGTCGTTGGTGTTATAATATCAAACCTATTGACGGTTGGGGGAATCGTTTCTACCCTCAAGAAGCAACGGCAGGATGGTTATCTTTTTTACCTATTTTTGACCCAGGATGGCAGGTTTTAATGGCGCATGGATTAGCAACTGGTTATATTGATTGGAATGGGAAAAAGTATGAATTCAATGAGGTTCCTGCATACAGTGAAAAGAACTGGGGGCATTCTTTTCCGAGTAAATGGTTTTGGATCAATTCTAATAGTTTTGAACAAGACTCTGAGTTATCTTTAACGGCTGCTGGTGGTATTAGACAAGTTTTAAATTGGCAGGAATCTGTGGGAATTATTGGTTTACATTATCAAGGCAAATTTTATAATTTTAGTCGAGATAATAGTCAATTATCTTGGCACATTAAACCTTGGGTAAGTTGGATAATGGAAGGAAAAAATGATGATTTTATGGTTAAAATTGAAGGAAAAACAAACGAGTTAGGAACTTATGTTAGGGTTCCAACGGCTGAGGGTTTACAGTTTCTTTGTCGGGATACAGTACAAGGAAATTTAATCCTAGAATTAAGCAATCATCAAGGTAAAGTAATCGTAAAAGATACCAGTGTTTTAGGGGGTTTAGAAATTGGGGGATCTCCTTGGGATGAGGATTGGATTTATGGAAAATAGTATAAATTGCCTCAGAAATTTCCAAAGATATCTATCATAATTCTATAGCAATCGGGGTTTCATTTATGAGAATATTAGGAGTAGAGTTAAACCCCTACAAGCGTGATTTGTAGGGACATAATATTATTATGTCCTAATCGGTTCTCATATATCATTCCTGATTGCTATATTAGATTAACATTGTTTATTGTTTATGAAAATTGGTATTATTCGAGAAGAAAAAAATCCACCAGATTCTAGAGTGCCTTTAACCCCAGAACAATGTCAATATTTAATGCAAATTGACCAAAATTTAGAAATAGTTATTCAATCAAGTGAAAAGCGATGTTTTTCTGATTTAGAATACCAAGAAAAGGGGGTTTCTGTAGTTGATGATATTAGTGACTGTGACATTTTACTAGGGGTTAAAGAAGTACCTATAAATGTTTTAATTCCTAATAAAACTTATTTATTTTTTTCCCATACCCATAAAAAACAACCTTATAACCGCAAACTTTTACAAACAATTTTACAGAAAAAAATACGTTTAATCGACTATGAATGTCTTTGTGATCAACAAGAAAAAAGAGTCATTGCGTTTGGTCATTGGGCGGGTGTTGTGGGGGCGCATAATGCTATATTAGCTTGGGGAAAACGTCACCAAACTTTCGCTTTAAAACCCATGCACCAATGTCATGATTTTGCTGAAGCAAAGACTTATTATAAAAATTTATCTTTGCCTAACTTTAAAATAGTAATTACTGGAGATGGACGGGTTAGTAATGGTGCAGCAACCGTATTAGATTTAATGAAGATCAAACAAGTTTCGCCACCAGACTTTTTAAATAAAAACTTTTCCTATCCTGTATATACAAAATTATCAGTACAAAATATGTATCATAAAAAAGGAGAAGATATATTTAATGAGTCTGATTATTATGAGTATCCAGAGAAATATGTTTCTAGTTTTAAACCTTATACTAAGGTAAGTGATATCATGATTAATGGTATTTATTGGGAGAAAGGAGTGCCTATTTTCTTTACAAAAGAAGATATGAAAAAAGATGATTTTAAAATAAAAGTCATTGCAGATGTTACCTGTGATATTGCTCCAGATGCGTCCATTCCTTGTACCATTAGACCCTCTACCATTGCTGATCCCATTTATGGTTATGATCCTTATTTAGAAACAGAAATTAAGCCATTTCAACCCCAAAGTATTGATATGATGGCAGTGGATAATTTACCGAATGAATTACCCCGTGATGCGTCAGAAGATTTTGGTAATCAGTTAATTGATCGGATTTGGGATGAGTTGAAAAAACCTGATAGTGACATGATTTATAATGCGACTATTGCCATCAATGGACAGTTAAACGAACCTTATCAATATTTACAAGATTTTGTTGATTTTAATCAATCATCCTAACGATTAATCTATTCTCCCTAATAAGTTTTTGCTCTATGAATATAGACTAACTGTTGTGTTTCATCTAACCGAGGAATGGATAATAATTCAATGGTTTCTTGCAAGCTTTTATAACTTTTTTGAGAAATAAGAATCGCAGAATCATCATGACTCTGTAATTCATAGATTTTATTATCCTCTGTTACTGATTTAATAAGATTTTGTAGATCCTCTTGAGAATCGCTGATGTTTAGCTTTTCTATCATCATTAATAACCGATATTGTAAATAGACTAACTTTGTTCATTATATTGTGTTTTTTTGTGCGATCGCTTGTTCCCTGTTGAATATAGATAAACTATTGTGATCTAGATTTAGTTGGGAAAAGGGGCGATCACTAAATTATTGGACAAAACACAAGTTAAGTTCGAGACGAGGAGTCGGGAGGATATTAAACAGTTTACATTTGTTAACACTCTGCTATCTGTTTATGTCCGACGACTGAGTTAGAAAAAATATTTTTGAGTTCTTCTAAAATGCTGTAAACCTTTGATAAAAAGGGTCTCGGGGGAATACTGTAGAAAAAATTCTTATCTTCTTATCTTATAGTGTCACATTCTTGGGTTTTGTGACACTATATATTTGGTTAGGGAACAACAGTGGATCCGCTCGTAGCATAATCTGAAATCCGATTTTATAAATGGATTTTGGATGAAACAGCGTGAGTGTGAGTGTGAGGTAAAGTAACTTTACCTGTATCATGACCAATTCTACAATTCTAATAAGGAGGTGTGTCCTATGTCACCATAAGGAGCATTTTCCATGACGAAACCAACTGATAACTCACTGAATTTTTATCTCTTAACACTTCTAAAACCGAAAACACCAGAGCAACTGAAGCAGTCAAATTACTTTTTTGCTTATGTTAAGCGGTTACTTCGGCAACATTATTTAGGAGATGTTGATGCTCATGAGGTTTTGAGTGAGTCTGTTATTCGTTTAATTCGTTACATGAACAAATATCAAACAGAGGTAAAAAACTATGAAGCCATCTTAAAGAGAATTAGTCTCCATGTCATTTATGAAATCAGTCGAAAACAAAGACTCAAACTTCGAGTTGACTATGACACCATAGAACATACACTAACTTCTAAACAGTCTGGTGGTGAACAAGTGTACCAAACCATAGATAATTTGCGTTTATTGGATAGTTTGTGGAAACAATTATCACCAATAGACAGTGAACTTCTTATCTTACGAATCATGAGAGGACTAAATTGGAAAACGATTTCGACATTGTTCTCTGAGAAGAATCCCCAGTCAACTCTTAACCCAAACTCATAACAACTATGAGTTCGGAGAATCAGACGGAGGCTCATCAAGAACAGAGCCAAGCTTATCAACCAAAGAATAGTAACGACCATTAATATTATCAAGAGTATGATTCAAACGCTCATTATCAGATTGTAAACGCTGGATTTCCTGCTGAGACAAAATAAGCTCAGATTGCTTAGCATTTAACTTTTCCCAATTAGATTCCT
>JAAUYH010045012.1_pt1 | contig 22228 bp, 16 predicted proteins | sample 7278061 | NCBI WGS metagenome assembly JAAUYH01 (sample SAMN14350203, study PRJNA611818) | marine sediment metagenome | isolation source: surface marine sediment (0.6m) | place: French Polynesia: Moorea | collected 2018-08 | reverse complement strand
GGGCGCCCCGGTCGTAGTACCAGCGGTAGTGCATCGCCGGGCGCCACAGCCACTCATCGGCGTAATCTTCCAGCAACAGGCTGAAGAAGCGTTGCAGTGGATCAACGGGAAAAACCGCAGGCGCTGGGTACTCGTGTTCGAACCACTGGATGATGGGCGTGGAGTCGCTCATCCAGCGACCGTCGGCGAGCTCCAGGGCGGGCATCTGCGCCGATCCGGTCTTTGCCGCTATCCGTTTGGCCAGGCCGGGGTGGGTCAGGGGTTGCATCTGGTAGGGGATACCCTTGATCCGGAAATAGTTCTCCAGCTTTCCGGTGAAGTACGAGATGCTGGAACCGTAAACCGTAGCGGGAAATATGGAATCTGACGGCATCAGAAATCTAAACCCCCTCTTTTGAAGTTATAGATAGCATGGCAGGCCTCACATTATGCAGAGAGTTGTGATTCAAGTCTCACACCTCGAGTTCTCGTCCGCACACGTTGCTATTGGGCTAGCCCGAACATTTCATGAGCAGGCGGTTTTGGTCTGATTGATTGACGAGACTGGCGGTTTTCTGCACGGTCATGGTTGCGGCACGTGGTCGGCGAACCTCGATTTGAATGAGTTGGAGGCGACCCTGGATGAAAGCGCCGCGCCGGGTCACTAGCGCACTTCGACCCTCGAGATGCTGTTAAAGGTCAGGTAATAGAAGTCACGGGCCCAGCCCGGACTGGAGAAGATCACCCCCTGGGAAATGCTGTTCAGCGAAGCCCTGCCTTTTTCCTCGCCGCTCTCGATATCCAGTACGACGGTGGAATCTCCGAAGCGCTTGTAGTCGTTTGTGACAACTTCAGCGGTATCCTGGTAATAGATCATGTGCCCACCGCAACCAAAGGCCGTCTTCTGCCAGATCTTGGACAGTGCTCCGGAAGACTCGTCGTACTTGAAGCCGCAGATGACGCTGTTGGCGGAATCGTAAGCCACCAGGATCTTTCTTTGGTGACAGTAGAGAGGAGGATTGGTGACGCTGCCACCGTCGATGCCGCTGACGGCCGCCATGGTGTTGCTGCCTGCATCGCCCAGGGAAACTCTGATGACGTTCAGGGGAGTAGGGGTAACCCCCGCGTTGATCATGGACACCTTGTAACTATGCTTGCCATTATCCATGAACCAGGCATCGTTGCCGCTGATCACCGGGTCCCAGCCATAAGACTGTTGTGACCCTTGGTTGTAGTCAAAAATCCAATTCTCATCCAGTTCGGCCTTTCCGCTCTCATCATTCCAGTGATAGCGGAAGATCGATCGTGTCCCGGTAACATAGACTGTATTGCCCTTGGCGCTCAGTCGTGAAATAGAGGGCTCGAGAGTTTCAATAGACTCGCAGACCGGCCGCATAGTGTCCGGATCGAGAATCGTCAGCACCGCATTTCTGGTGTCGCTTAGCTGTTTCATCACCAGGTAACCGTTATCCAGGATCACCAGGGAGTTGTAGGGTTCGGCCTTCGGCAGCCGGAAGCTGCTCACCAGTTCGCAATTGGGGTCCAGGCGATGGCAGTAGGAACCGTAGGTGACGTAGAGATCACCATTGCGGTGCACGGCAAACCCGCCGGGCCACATGCCGCCCGCTTTCAGTTTCGGGGATCGCGCGATGGGTTCCAGGCTCACCGGATCGATTTTCTCGATCCTTGAATGGGCCGGCAGCCTGAGCAGTCGATTACGCATCATCGCGATGGTCATCAGGTAAACCTCTCCCGGCTCCCTCAGAACCACCATGTTGCCGGACATCAGGCGCCGGCTGGTGCTGACCAGTTTCTCGCCCGGTTGGATATCCAGACCGCGGATGCCCCGCGGTATCTGCAGGCGTTGAGGTCCTCCATCTTCCCCCGGCCACGGGCTGTCGAAGTAGCCTTTTCTCCGGTCCATGTCTTCCTCTCTATGATTGATGATCCTTCTTCGATTTTCGGGACAGCCCGCCGCCTGATTCGAATCAACTGGCCTCGCTGTCATAGGCCGCCTCATCACTCGAAACGAACTCGAACAGCAGGAACAGTGCCGCCCCCAATACCGCGAAATGGACCAGGGGCTCGCTCAGGATTCTCTTAAGGTGGACTTCCGACCTTGAATTCTAATTTTGCAGAAACTGCACGCTGTCTCCCGAAAGGCGAGGTACGAAGCGGGGACGGTAGCTTTCCTCGATATGCTTGCGCTTGACCTTCATGGTCGGCGTCAGGAACGCATTCTCGATGGTCCATTCAGGAACGACGAATATGTTCCCGACCCTTTCGTGCGGCGGCAGTTCGCCGTTCACCTCGTTGAGCACTTCCTCGAGATCAGATTTGAGCGCTGCCGTATCCATTGTGCCAGCAGTCTCAGACAGCGTGACAAGCATCACGGGCTTATCGAGGCCGTGACCCATGACGCAAAACTGCGCGAGGTGCGGACAGCGGCCAAAGTAGTCTTCCACCCGCGTCGGTACGACGAACTTTCCTTTCGAGGTCTTGAACACTTCGCTGACCCGCCCCGTCACCCACAGGTTGCCGTCCTCGTCGAACCTGCCGGAGTCGCCACTGCAGTACCAGCCGTCATGGAAGACTTCGCTCGTCTTTTCGGGTTCCAGGTAGTAGCCCTTCATCAATCCCTTGCTGTTGAACTGGATTTCATCCTGGTCCGAAAGACGTACCTGGACGCTGTCGTCCATGGGCTGCCCGACGCAGCCGGAAATCGGTTGGTCGTCGTTGATCCAGGCGCAACCATGTACGAAGTTCTCGGTCATGCCGTATCCGTCTCTCAGCGCAATACCCATATCCAGGAACCAGTCCTGCACGTCGCGGGGACATGGAGCGGAGCCGGTGATGATCATTCGAGCCTTGCCCAGACCCAGCATCGTTGCGATCCCGGCCTTCTGGTCGTCGCTGAGAGCACCCTGGGCTTCTGGCGGTATCTTTGCGTCGACGCCCTGCTTGAATTTCACCCACAGCCGCGGCACGGCGAAAAAAAACGTCGGTTGAACAGATCGAATCTCGTCGCCGAAGGTTGCCAGGCCTTCCGAGAAGGACAGGCTGGCGTTGGTATAGAGACTCACCAGTTCCACAATGATCCGCTCGGCGGCGTGGGACATGGGGAGAAACGAAAACAGCCGGTTCTCCTGCCCGTTCATCCGAAACGAGCGGGCCAGCCCGGGCACCACGTGGCCGGGAGTCTGGTGCATATGCATCACGCCTTTCGGATTGCCGGTGGTGCCCGACGTGTAGATGATCGTGAAGATGCTTTCCGGATCGGGGACAGGGGAGTCTTTGTACGGCGCTAGTTCCTGTACGATCGTATCGAGGCTGTGGTCGCAGTCAATGCTGCAACCCAGCATCGCCACGGTACCCATTCCGCCCACCAGCGCTTCGTGTGCGCGAGCCGACTGGTCGAAAGAACCCATGAACACCAGCTGGGATTCGCTGTGTTTAAAGATATAGTTTGCCGATTCGATGTCCTGGCCGGGATAGATCGGCACACTGATGTGACCGCTGAGCATGATCGCCAGGTCGACGATCGGCCAGTCCTTTGAATTGGCCGACCAAATGGCGATGCGACTTCCCGGCGGATAGTCCTTGCTGATCAGGAACGCAGCGATCCGGCGAACCTGGTCCGCTACCTCCCGCCACGTGTACTCCCGCCACTCCAGGTTCTTGGGCTGGCGCAGATACACCTGCTCGGGCGTTTCCTGCTCCCATCGATAAAACATCTCCAGCGGCGTTTTGACCATCGTATCCATCGGTATACCTTCTCTATTCATCACCAAACGACCAAAGGATTCAGGTTTGAAGTGCGGGTTCGCCGGGCGACGCTGTTTTGCCTTTACCCGCTTCTGCTTCCGGCCTGGGCTTGATCAGGAATGTCGCCAGCGCCGGCATCAGGATCAGGGCGCCGAACATGTTCCAGATGAACATGAAGGTCAGCAGGATACCCATGTCGGCCTGGAACTTGATCGGCGACATGGCCCAGGTGATGACGCCGGCAGCGAGCGTGACGCCGATCAGGGCAACAACCCGGCCGGTGAAATTAATGGTTTCATAGTAGGCCTGGGTCAGGTTCTTCCCTTCCCTTTCCTTTGCGAGGATAACGGTCAGGACGTACAGCGCGTAATCGACGCCGATGCCCACTCCCAGCGCAATGACCGGCAAGGTCGCCACCTTGACACCAATGCCGAGAAAGACCATCAGCGCCTCGCACAGTATCGAGGTCAGCATCAGCGGCACCACGGCACAGACCACCCCGGTTACCGAGCGGAATGTCAGCAGGCACAGCAGGATCACTGCACCGTAGACGTAGAACAGCATCTCGCGATTGGCTTTCTTGACCACGATGTTGGTTGCCGCCTCGATGCCGGAGCTGCCAGCGGCGCCCAGGAACTCGACTGTGGCGGCTTCCGTGCCCGGCTCGGCGAACGCTTCGAGCGTTTCGGCACGCTCGATGGCGGCGTCGATATTCGGGTTATCGACCGCGCCGAGAAACTCCACCTCGGCCTCACCGCCCCATTCCGCGTTAAACGCTTCGAGGGTATCGACGACGCGCGTCAGGGTTGCCGCCTTGTGGTCTGCAAGATAAACCAGCATCGGCCAGATTGAGCAACCCGCATCGACCATGCCGAGCGTCACCAGTTCTGTAACGGCGTAGTTGATGGAGCCCTGGTTGCGGAACAATGCCTCCCACTTGGGAAAACCCTCGTTGATGCCGGCCAGGATCTTCCGGGTCTGCACGTTGAGGCCGCGCACGTCCTCGACGCCCTCGAGCTGTCGCGTGCGCCATTCCAGTTCATTCGCCAGGCTCATCACCTCGTATCTGCTGCAGGAATCCGGCGGCGTCCTCACGATGACCGCGAAGATATCGCTGCTGACAGAGTAGTTGGCACTCATGTACGCAACGTCGAGATTGTAGCGCGAATCCGGTCGCAGTTCCGGTGCGCCGGGATCCAGGTCGCCGATCTGCAGGTCCTGGGCAACGATCAACCCGCCAACAGCCAGGGCCACGCCTACGGCAATGGCTGCCGCGGCCGGCTTGCGATGGGTGAACATCAGCAGGAAACGCCACAGGCCGTGCATTTCGTCGATGGGCTTGGGCGGCGCCGATGCTCGCTGCACGGCGTGCTCGTGGACGCCGGTATAGGACAGGACCACGGGTACCAGGATGAGATTGGTGAAGATCAGTACCAGCACACCGATGCTGGCGGTAATCGCGAGATCCTGGATCACCGGGATCATGATGATCATCAGCACCGCGAAGCCGACGCCATCGGACAACAGTGCCGTCACGCCCGCCAGGAACAGCCTCCGGAAGGTATAGCGCGCCGCAATATAGGCGTGGGTGCCACGTCCCATGTCTTGGAGGACCCCATTCAATTTCTGTGCACCGTGACTGACCCCGATGGCGAATACCAGGAACGGAACCAGAATGGAGAAGGGATCCAGGTCGTAGCCGAACACCACCAGCAGCCCCAGCTGCCAGACAACGGCCACCACGGTACAGAGGATGACAATCAGTGTCGACTGGAAACAGCGGGTGTACCAATGCAGCAGAATCGTCGCAATGACCACCGCAATGAGGAAGAAAAGCATGACGGCGGTCATGCCTTCGATCAGGTCACCCACGAGCTTGGCAAATCCGGTGATATGCAGGTCGACGTTGCCCGCAGCCTGCACGGCAGCGATGATTTTTTCGTCATTCTCGGTGGCGGCATTGGTATTGCCCCGGAAATAGGAGCGGATCTGCTCCAGCCGATCGCCCAGCTCGGAGTAATCGAGCCGATCTCCCGTTTCAGGGTTGATATCCAGCAGCGGGACAATCATCGCTGCCGAGGATTCATCGTTGGATATGAGGTCGCCGATGATTCCCGCCCTGAGAATGTTTCGCCGCAGCTCGGTCAGGGACTCGGGCGAGCCGTCGTAGTCGTCGGGCACGACCGGGCCACCCTCGAAACCCTGCTCGGTCACCACCTTCCAGCGGGTGCTCGGCGTCCACAGGGATTTCATGCCGATGCGGTTGACACCCGGGATATAGAAGATCTCCTCGTTGACCTTTTCCATCAGGTCGAGGAATTCCTTCGTGTAGATCTGACCTTCGCTGGTTGAAACGACGATTCGGAGGCTATTGCCAAGGCCTTTCAGGTCTGTCCGGTTTTCCTGGTAATTGACGATGTAGGGGTGATTTTTCGGCAGGGTCTTGTCAAAACCTGCCTGCAGGTTGATCTGTATCGCCTGGTAGCCAAGGAACAGCGTCACCAGCGTGCACAGCACAACAACGATGCTTCGATTGTTGAACACGAGCCGTTCCAGGAACGGGCCGGAATCGGGATCGAAGTTCTTGAGGTCGCTGATAATCGGCAGATCGCTTTGTTCCGCGTGGGCCATGGTTTGCCTCCGACTGATTCGTGTTGGGCTAGTGCTCGAAGCGCACCCGCTGGATACCGTTGGGCCCGGCAATCAGCAGCGTGTTGGGGTCGATCTCTGCGACCGCGTAGATCCTCTCGACGCCTGGCAGCTGGATTTTATTGAAGCTGATTCCGTCGTCATCGCTCAGCAGGATGTCGCCGGCCTGCCCCGCCAGAAGCACGCGGCCATCGGACAGCACGATCGAATCGACCAGCGAGCTGCTGGGCGGCTTTTCTACAGCGGTCCAGGTCTCGCCCACATCCACGGTGCGATACGCCCTGCCCCGCAGGCCGGCCATGATGACGGATCCATCGTTGGCCGTGATGCAGGTGAAGAAGCTGCCTTCCCAGGGTGTAGACAGCGCGACAGCCGACTGCTTGCCCAGGTCGCCAACCAGTGCCAGCCCGATTTCGCCGGCGATGAAAAAACGGCCGTCGTCGAGCTCGGTAAAGTCGAACAGGTGATTGAAGCCGTAGTTTTCGATGATATGCATGCGGTGTTCCCAGGTTTTGCCCCCGTCGAGGGTCCACAGGAACATGCCGTAGGCGCCGGCCACGTGGCCAAAGGTATCGCTGTGGAAATGGACGCCGAAAAACGGCTTGTCGGCACCCTGCTCGATGGCGAATTGCATTTCTTCCACCAGCATCTGCAGCATTTCGTCCGCGGGATCCTGCTGCAGAAGTTCCTGGTACAAAGCGAGGCCGTCTTTTCCGTATTGCCTGCCGTCGTACTGCTTGACCCAACTTGCACCACCGTCTGACGAGTGCAGGATGACGCCGTCGTGCCCGACCGCCCAGCCCAGCTCTGGCCGGGGGAAGTGCAGGTCCAGGATGCTGCTGCGAACCGGCACTTCTGCCTGGGTCCAGGTCTCACCGTTATCGTCTGAGTAAATGATGTGACCGTGGTGTCCGGTGGCCAACAGGCGATCCCCGACTCGGCTGACCGAGTACAGCAGGGATTTGGGTGCCAGATCGCTGGGTACCGCCGGCAGGTCAAGCACGTCGTAGCTGGCATATGCGGTGGGCCAGGCCAGGGTGCCGGCCAGCAACAGATGGCGAATGCGCGTCATGAACACGACCATGTTTGGTCCCCCCAGTGGGTCGACTGGCGGGGCGCCAACTTCGCGGCGCCCGGCCTGGTCGTGGTTATCGAATACCGCCCCGGGCCATGCCCTTGGCAGTGAAGTACTTGTCGCCCCGGTCCACCCCGTTCTTGAACTTGCCGGGTATGGGTTTGGTGTTGATGTTGTAAATGCCCTGCAGCAGGTCGTAGGTGCCGTAGGCGAAGTCGTAGCGGGACTTGATGTCGTAGAGATTGACGGGATAGACATAGTGAACCCGCCACAGATTGCCGCGGCCGTCGTAGGTTTCGCCGGCAATGGCGGACCAGGTGTCTTCGTCGACGTAGTAACGGCGCTTGCCATACAGGTGGCGCGCGCCGTCTTTCAGGTCGCCCTCTATAACCCAGACGCGATGCAGCTCCCAGCGGATAAACTCGGGTTTCAGGAATTTTTCACCCAGTGCATCTTCGACCTTGGTTTGAAACACGAAGTCGTAACTGTTGTAAGGAATATAGATTTCCTGCTTGCCGATGAGCTTCCAGTTGTAGCGCTCCGGTGACCCGTTGAAAACGAAGGAATCGTCGTAAGTCGAGGTGCCCGCAACACCGGGATTGGGCGTGTCGAACGAGACGGCCGGCGCCAGTCGCACCCGCCGCTGACCGGTCAGGTACTGCCAGGCTCTGCGCCCTTTACCTTCGGTGAAGTCGGAACCCGGCTCGTGGACCAACAGGATTTCGCCGGCTCGCCGTGCGGGAGCCGAGTAATTGATACGCAGCTTCACCCAGGAGTCCTGCACCGGCTCGTCCGGTGTTTTGAATATGGGAAAGACATTTGTCAGGTCACCAATGGTGGACAGCACGGGCTTACCATTGGAGCCAACGTAGTAGGTGGCGTAGTCGAGCGTGTGATCGGAACCGTAGCGCACCAGGTGGTTCCACAGGACTTCCGCTCCCGAGGCAGGAATCGGGAACGGCGTGCCCGGGTAGTTGCCCTCGATCTTCAGCCCATCCGCCACCAGGGTTGCGCCGGTTGCGTTGGCGCGGCTGTTCTTGTAAAGCCAATCGGGAGAAATCGAGTCGCGGCGCGACGGGTAGACCTTCATCTCGAACCCGGCCGATCCCAGTTTTTCAAACACGCCCTTGGTGCCCTCGGTCAGCTTGTCGGCGTGTTGCTGCCAGTTGCCGGCATTGATGGTGAGTATGGGCTGGTCGTCCGGATACGGATTGACGTAGTTGTCCGAACCGGCAACAAAGCTGGCCGGAACGGCCGGGCCTTCCGGGTTCCACGGCGGGATCGTGCCGTCCGCGTTGCCCGCGGCCTCCGCGCCCATGGGCGTCAGGTCCTTTCCGAGCCGCGCGGCTTCTTGCTCTGACACGGCGGCAAAGGCGCTGGTCGCGAGCAGTGCGACGGTGCAAAACGTTGCTGGAAACTTGATGTAATTCATTCTTGCTACCCTCTTTTTCCTTTTCATTCCTCGGTATCGTGGCATCACGCCTAGAAAGTGCGCTTGAAGGTCAGGGAGATGTTGTCCCGGTCTTTCCAAAGTCCAGCCAGACCATTGTTGTAGTCGCCGAAGAAGAAGTTGTAACGGATGTCTGCCGTCCACGACTGGTCGACCAGGAACTCAAAGCCCAGCGCGCCACTGCCAACGCCGTCGTCGCCGCCAAACGCAATGGGCGAGTTGCCGGAAATACCCATACCCACCGATGCCCGGACGGTCAGGTCCACGCCTGGAAGGACCTGGTACCAGGTTGGGTTGAAGTTGACGGCGAGATGGGTGATGACCTCGTTTTCATTGACGTCGATGCGGTCGGTCACATTGATCAGGTCCGGCCGCGAGTTGACGTTGTCCAGCATCGAGATGGTGGCCTCGACAACGAAAGACCCCCCCTCCCAGATGCCGTTGTCGGTGAGCAGTCCCAGCCCGTTGACGACCAGATGCCAGGTATCGCCGGTCGTGAAATAGTCGTCGTAGGTGGCCTCATTGGCCGCGGCGAAGTCGGTTCCTGAACCCAGCAGGGGTGCAAACGGGGGCGGGATCCGGTCGAAGCGCTGCAGCGCAGACCCCAGCGCCAGCCGGATCGGTGCGTCCCGTCGATGGGTCAGGTCCATGCCGATACTGATGTCGCCGACCTGCTTCGACAGGGACAGGCCAAACAGGTCGATATCTTCCTTGTACGCCCACTTGACGTCACCGATGGCGATCTGGTTTGACGCAACGGGTGTTGGCGGTGCGCCAAAGGCCGTTCTTAGGCCGTTGATCTGGGCCTGGCTGAAACCGGCCGCCGCGAGCTGCGCGTCGAACAGTCCGACCGCCAGGGCCTGGTCAGCGTGGATGGCGCCGATGAGCCCGTCCTGGACCTTTGAATGGTAGTTCAGATAGTAGAAGCTGGCTTCCAGTCCGGAGTTTTCGAAGTAGTACTCAAAATTGATGCCGAACTCGCCTTCGTCGGGATGTTCGTCCGGCCTCATTTCGAGGCCGATGCCCAGGTCGGGGATACCGTTGCCGGTCAGGTCGGGAGCCGCCAGATGGACGATTTCCGTGTCTTCTGTTAAACCGTCACCCGGGCTGAAATAGGTGGTGCCAATTGGCAGGCGATAGTTTTCCCACTCCAGGCCGTAGTAAGCACTGACCGTCAGGTTATCGGTCATCTGCACCACGGTGGACAGCTTGTTAGTCGGTCGAAACAGCTCTTTCGCTTCGCTGCCCGGCACGGAAAACCCCTTGAGTGCGTCGATGGCGTTCATCGATCCGCCAACGCTGTGCACCGCGCCGGTAAGCAACAGGCTCTGCCCCCAGTAGATCGTATGGCGCCCTGCCCGCACGCTCGCCGCCGCATCACCCGCATCGAAGCTGAAGAACGCAAACGCGTCGAGCAGTTCTCCACCTCTCTCGTGCAGATCTTTTGCTGCGTCGTTCAGGGCGCCGACCGGCACGGAAGGATTGGACCAGTGGGCGGAGATCGTGTCGGGCTGATCCATGCCGTTGGCGTAGACGAAGTCGTACCAGGCCGCCCCGCTGATGCGGAATCCGATGGTGTCCTTGAATACGACATCGAGCTCGGACAGTAGGTCGACCCGCGTGCTCACCAGCTTGTTGCGTCCGAACGACAGGGTTGGATCGGCGGACAGCAATTCGAACACGCCAAATCGCACGTCGTCGTCGATATCCGACACTCGCGAAGCCGCATTGAATCGGAACTGGTTGTCCCAGCGGACGCTCCAGTCATCGCCCGTATCCAGCTCGAAACCGACTGCACCCGTACTGAGCGCGACGAGCGCGGCGGCCGCCAAAATCGTCTTGGGCCTCATTGCCATCCCCCTTTCCTGTTTTGTCTTGCTTTGTCCATTCCCGCAGCTCCCGTGCCCCAGCCGGGCATGGCGCTTATGGCATCAGTTTGATGGGATCAATGTATTGCTGGAATTGTCGCCCTGACAGGTTGCAAGCGACCCGGAAGGGGTTGAATTGGGACAAGCATCAGAGCACGAGGGCTCCCAGGGCATCCGTGAAGGAGGTCGGGACGCAGGGGGTGTCGCTGCCGGCATTTGTGCTATATATATCGGTCATGAGGGGTCAAAGTGCTCGTAGAGGCATTTAAATGCTCGCCAAAAAGCCGGAAAAATTCCTATCTGAGACGCCTTTCCTCGAAGATTTCGACGAGCCCGTGTACACCACATCCGAAGCGCTTGTGATCACCGACGTGCTTGCGGAGCAAGGTGTCGACTTCAGGGCAGCATTGGAGGGAACCGGGATCTCGCGCCGCGCCCTGCACGATCCTTATGCACGCATTTCGGCGCGACAGCGACTGGCCCTATATCGAAATGCCAGGCGTCTCAGCCCGGATTCGGGCTTTGGCCTGACGGTCGGCACGCGCCTGCATATCAGCAGTTACGGCATGTACGGCCTGGCAATGCTCAGCTGCCCCACGTTGGGCGATATGTTTGATTTCGCCTTCAAGTACCTGAAGCTGGCCGGACCCTTGTTGGAAAAGGTTTTCGTACGGCGTGGACCGCTGGCCTACTTCGAAGCCCGCGACGCCCTGCACCTGGGCGACGATCTGCCCTTGGCCATCGACATCTGTTTTGGTTCGACGGTTTCGATCCTGCGAGACAACCTAGGTGCTTCTTTCGTACCTGATCGCGTCGAGTTCTCTTTTGCCCCGCCCCCACACGCGGATCGCTACGCTGCTGCGTGGGGCTGTGAGGCGCAGTTCGAGACCTCTCGTTCGCGGCTGGAATTTTCAGCGAGCCTGCTGGACAGCAGGATAAGACAGACGAGCGAGCTGACTCTGAAGCTGTGCACGCCGGTCTGCGAGCGTCTGCTGGCCGAATTTGAGAGCCACGAAAGCCTGGCCTACAAGGTCCGCCGCTGGATGATGCTGTCGCCGGACCGGTCGCCGAAAATCGAAGCAGCAGCCCGCGCATTCAACGTGACGAGCAGGACGTTCAGACGCAAGCTGGCCGCGGAAGGCACGTCGTTCCGCGAGCTTCGGTGCCAGGTTCGCGAGGCCCTCGCCACCGAGTATCTCAAGAATACTGACCTGACCACCGCAGAGATCGCTGAACGCATCGGCTTCAGCGATTCCGCCAACTTTCGCAGTGCGTTCAAGCGCTGGAGGAAACTGACGCCCACAGAGTACCGGGCCAAGGCCACAGCACATAGTGTGGACGCTTCGGACGTTCTGATCTCCGCAAATCGCGCATAATCTCACGTTCTTCCGGGTCCAATCCAAAGCACGCCTGGTTGGCCGCTGATCACACAAGATGGCCTGATGCGACCTTGAGCCATGGTCCGGTCCGCCGTAGGTTGACAGTGGAAATCCTGGCCTGGTCGGCGAGCTGCTGCTGACCATTCACTGAAAACCATACTCGTGAGGTGATGCATGAGTTCCAACGCGGCCATCGAGGCCACTTCGGCCCCGGTCATCAACAGGGAGGCGGTGCGGGCCAGTTTTGACGCCCAGGTGGCCCGCGCGGGAGCTACCCGCGGCGACGGCGCAAAAACACGCCTGCAGCGACTCGAACGCCTCGAGGCTGCCATCCTCTCCAGTGTCGACGCGCTGCATGACGCCTGTGCCGCCGATTTCAGGAAGCCGAAGACTGAAATAGAGCTGTCGGAAATCGCGCCCGTGATCGGCGAGTTGCGGTTTGCGCGCAAAAATCTGAAGCGGTGGATGAAACCTCGACGCGTCCGTCCAACGCTCATGATGCTCGGGAACAGAGGAGAGATTCGCTACGAGCCCAAGGGTGTGGCGCTGGTCATTTCTCCATGGAACTACGCCTTCAACCTGTCAATGGGGCCGCTGGTGTCCGCCGTGGCGGCTGGGAATTCGGTCATGCTAAAACCCTCCGAGTTCACACCAAATGTCGCTGAATACATTTCCGGGCTGGTGGGTAGCGTCTTCGACGACAGCGAAGTCGCCGTGATCGAGGGAGGTATCGAAGCATCGCAGGTGCTGCTGGACCTGCCTTTTGACCATGTCTTTTTTACCGGCAGTCCCCAGGTCGGCCGAATCGTCGCTGCAGCGGCGTCCAGGCATCTCGCTTCGATCACGTTGGAGCTCGGCGGCAAGTCGCCGACGATTATCGACCGAACAGCCGATGTCACGAAAGCTGCCAGGCGGATTGCATGGGGCAAATTCATTAACAACGGACAAACCTGCATTGCGCCAGACCATGCTTACGTGGACGATGCGGTCTTTGGCGATTTCGTTAGCGAGTTTCAAAAGTGTATCGACGAGTTCTACGGCCAGTCTATCGACGCTCGTGCCTCGTCCAGACACTATTGCCGAATCGTCAACCGGAAACATTTCCAGCGTCTTTCGTCCCTGGTCGACGAAGCCGTCAATGCCGGCGCGAGGCGGTTGACCCTGGACAGGCGGGATGAGGACGAGCTGTTCATGGCGCCCACCTTGCTGGAAAACATTCCGCGCGACTGTGGCCTGATGCAGGAGGAGATCTTCGGGCCGGTCCTGCCCCTGATCCGATTCACGGACCTGGCCGATGTAGTAACCGATGTCAACACGAGGCCGAAACCGCTGGCGCTGTATATCTACTCGAAAAACCGCGAGACCACCGCGCGCCTGCTGCGGGAAATACCGTCCGGCGATGCCGTGGTCAACCACAACCTCATCCATTTCCTGCACAAGCGTCTGCCTTTCGGCGGTATCGGAAACAGCGGAATCGGCAAGTCACATGGCTATCACGGCTTTCTCGCCTTCTCTCATGAGCGCTCGGTGGTGACCAATCACGTTGGGCTGGTCGATCGGCTGTTTCCCCCGTATGCACCGGCCGTCGAGCGCATGGCGCTATGGGCAAGGCGTTTCTTCGCATAGCCATTTGGAATCATGAGCAAACTGTCTGTACTGGACCTCGCCTTTTTGGCTCTGGAAACCGCCGCAAATCCCAAGCACGTGGCAGGACTGGCCGTATTCAAGCCGGGCAGGTCCGGCCCGAGAAGCAGACCACGCGAACTTCTCCAACAGATGAAACAGGTGCCTGCCGCACCGCCGTTCAATCAGAAGCTGGACACGTCCCTGCTATCCATGCCGCGATGGGTCGAGGATCCCGATACCGACCTCGACTGGCACGTTCGGCACCTAGCACTGCCGCAGGCGTCCGATGGCCACGACCTCATGCTGCTGGTGTCCCAACTGCACGCCACAACCCTCGATCGTTCTCGCCCGCTGTGGGAGTGTTACCTGATCGAGGGCCTCGAAGACGGCAATTTCGCGATCTACATTAAAGTGCACCACGCCTACATGGATGGCATGTCGATGGCCCGGCGATTAACCGGAACGCTGAACTCGTCCGCCAAAGACCTGAGGCTGATGCCCTTTTGGGGTCTGAAATTACAGCGCCCCAAGGTCAGGCCGCATGAAACTGATCTGCTGCAGCAGCTCCTGGGCCGCCTGAGAAGTGCGGGGACGATTGCAAAGAGCATCCCCATGATGGGTGGCCTGGCAGTGAGCCCTTGGCTGAAGGCCCTTGGTGGGAAGAAACACGCGATTCCGATTCCATTCACGGCGCCGCGGACCAGGCTCAATGAACCGCTGACCCCGGCCCGCAGCACGGCACTGGCCAGCCTTTCCCTGGCGCGCATGAAACGTGTTGCCAAGGCAACCGGCACCACTGTCAACGACGTGCTTCTGTCACTCAGCGACGGCGCACTTCTCGCTTATCTCGATCATTTCGGCGAGAAGCCGCAAGAGCCCCTGATTGCCCAGATGCCCATTTCAGTAAGGAGAAAAGATGCAGATAGCGGCGGCAACCAGATAACAGTTGCGCAAGTGGAGTTGTCGTTCGGCAGCCGGGACCCGGTTGAGCGATTGAAGCAGATCAGCCAGCGAACGGCGAATGTCAAAAACCAATATGGTCGCCTGTCTGAGTTCGCCGCCACGAATTATACGGTTCTGGTACAAAGCCTGGCACAACTGGCAGACGTAACCGGTCTCAACCGCAGGTTACCGCCACTGGGAAACGTGGTGGTCTCCAATGTGCTTGGGCCCAAGGAGGCATTATACCTGGACGGCGCGAAACTCGTTGGCATGTACCCGATCTCCACGATGCCACCGGGTGTATCGCTGAACATTACGTTTTTTACGACGGCCGGCACCGTTTACGCCGGAATCGTGGCCGGGCGAGAGGCCATTTCGGATTCGGCATTTCTGGCTGAGCAGATGGAGAACGGGCTAAACCAGTTAACCCGAAGGTTAAGACAAAAGGCACGCAAAAGTTCGCGCGCCCGTAATTGAAACAGCAGCAAACGCAGGCAAAGGTCGAAGCACAATGGACGAGAATTTTGCGGAGTCTTCCTGGCAACTCGGTCGATTTATCTGGGCACCGCTGGTCGGACTCAAAAGAGTTCTGCGTCTGACGCCCTTCAAGCACGTCTTCATTGCCAGCGGCGCCGGGGTCGACGGCGGAAGCATTGACTACGCAAACACGCTTTATCGCGCAAAAGCGGAATACTTCCAGAATCCCCGGTGGTCCGAGCTCGCCGACTGGGAGCAGGAATTGAACCCTCACTGCGTCAGGGTCGAAACCATGCTGGGCGTCAATACTGTTCCCTTCGAAAGCCCGCCTGAGGTACGCTCTGCCCGGTTCGCCATAGCGGAGCCGACGGAGAAATAACGATGCAGCCACTGATCGGCAGGATGTTCATAGTCAGTTTGATGGTAGTCGGCGCCCAGATCGCCAACGCCCAGGAAACGCAGCTGTACTGGGGTGACACCCACCTTCACACGAACTACTCACCCGACGCCTATGCATTGATGACCGAGACCGCCGATCCGGACGCGTCTTACCGCTTTGCCAGGGGCCTGCCCGTGATTGCCGATCTAAGCCGTTCCAGGGTGCAGATCCGCACCCCGCTGGATTTCCTGGTTGTCACCGACCATGCGGAGTACATGGGTATCATCCCGGAGATCGCCGCCGGCAACGAGCAACTGATGAAGATCGAGGGCGGCGAGCGCTGGCGCGACATGTTGAACTCCGGGCGGGGCGGAGAGGTGTTTTTCGAGCTCGTCGGTATGGCGAACACCAATCCGGCAGCCCTGGTTTCGCTCAATTCCCCGGAAATTCGAAAGTCGGTCTGGGGGAGCATTGTCGATACCGCCGAAACCCATAACGAGCCAGGTGTATTCACGGCCTTCATTGGTTGGGAATGGAGTTCGCTGCCCGAAGGTCGAAACCTGCATCGCATCGTCTTTACGCCCGACGGCAAGGACAGCGCCATGCGGTACCTGCCGTACAGCATGATGGACAGCTCCAAGCCGCGGGACCTGTACAACTGGCTCGAAAAGACCGCCGCCGCCGCCGATACTGATTTCGTGGCGATTGCTCACAACATGAACCTGTCCGCCGGGTCCATGTTCCCGCTGGTCGACGAGTATGGCAATCCGATTGACCTCGAATACGCCGAGATGCGTGAACGCTGGGAACCCGTTGACGAGGTCACCCAGTACAAGGGTGACAGCGAGACGCACCAGAAGCTGTCGCCGAACGACCCTTTCGCGGATTTCGAGACCTACGAGCACCTGCTTGACCCCACGGCCACCGACGCGCCCGAGCCGGACGCCGGAGACTATGCGCGTACGGCGCTGATGCGCGGCCTGCAGTTCGAAGCGAAGATTGGAAAGAATCCCTACAAGTTCGGGATGGTGGGTGCTACCGATTCCCATACCGCGTTCTCGTCGGCGGAGGAGAACAACTTCCTCGGCAAGTACGCAGTCGACAGCATTCCCGAGAACAAGAGCAAACGCACCGTGCCCGGCGCTGTGGGTTGGGATGCGGCAGCACAGGGTCTCGCTGGCGTCTGGGCGACGGAGAACACGCGCCAGGCGATCACCGCGGCCTTCAAGCGAAAAGAGGTCTATGCGACTTCGGGCCCGCGTATCCAGCTGCGGGTTTTCGGGGGCTACGGCTTCCGGCGGCGCGACGCCCGGGCGGCGGATATCGCCGAGGTCGGCTACCGCAAGGGCGTGCCCATGGGCGGCGATCTCATGACCGATAAGCGCGGCAAGGCGCCCAGCTTCCTGGTCCATGCGGCGAAAGATCCGCTGGAGGCTAATCTTGACCGCCTGCAGGTCATCAAGGGCTGGCTCAACGCGGACGGGTCCGTGGAGGAACGGATCTACGACGTGGCGCTGTCAGATGGCAGGAAGGATGGCTCGGTGCCGGTGGGTAACACGGTCAACCTCGAAACGGCCTCCTACACCAACGACATCGGTGACCCGGAGCTGGTTGCCGTCTGGACCGATCCGGATTTCGAGCCTGGCCTGCGCTCGTTCTATTACGTTCGGGTGCTGCAGATTCCTACGCCGCGGCACTCGGTGTATGACGCCCTCGCCATGCAGATCGACCCCGAAGAAACCAACAAGCCGACGATTATCCAGGAACGCGCCTATTCGTCACCGATCTGGTACACGCCGAGTGATTCGGTGTTGACACCTGTTGACGACGTGCCGTTTGAAGAGCTCGATGTCCTCACCGTGGCGGAAGTTCTCGAGCAGGGGTTTGTGGAAATGGACGAGGCCGCAATATCAGCGCTGGTGGATCGTCGATCATTCACGCTGGTCAATCTCGTATCAGGGCGGGAGTATGAAGGCGAGCTCCTGGCTTCGGGCACCAGAACCCTCGGGTCGCCTGACGGCACCGCTGCCGATGCGGCCTGGGGCCTGTTGCATGGCGGCCAGCCGCTGATCATGGGCTCTATCGGTTACGAGGTTGTCGGCAATACGATCGTTACGTCAGACGGCGTGCGCAGAATCACAACGACGCTTTACAGCGAAGGCGATCGCATCCTCGCCGCGCGCGATGTTGATAACGGCCGCATTCTCTACGAGGTGCGGATGCGGTAGTTACAAATGTTGAGGCGCACAGGCCGGCGGTGATGCCGGCCTGTGTGTTTTTGGAGCAGCCATATGTCACTCAGGTCTATCATCCGCGATCCCCTGTTGCATTTTCTCGTGCTGGCGGCGGGCCTGTTCTTCTTGCACGAACTTCTGGTTCACTCTAATGAAGAGGATGACAACCGCCGCATCATTGTCGACCGGGCAGCATTACTCAACTTCATTCAGTACCGTACCCGGTCCTTCGACCTTGAGACCGCGGAGCTGCAGCTCGAGGGCTTCTCTGATACGGAGATTCAATACCTTGTCGAGGACCTGGTGCGTGAGGAAGCGCTGGCGCGGGAGGCCCGCGCGCTCGGTCTCGATCGCAATGACTACGTGATCAAGCGACGCCTGGTTCAGAAGCTCGATTTCATCGCCAGGGGCTTCGCGGACACGGCCTTGGAGGTTTCCGAGCAGGACCTGCAACGTTATTTCGACGAGAACAAAAGCGATTTCTACATCGAGCCACGGATCACGTTCACCCACGTTTTCTTCCGCGGCGATGAGTCCGGGGGCGCCCAGGCGACCGGGAGCGCGGTCGAGAGTGCGGTGGAGCGGGCGGCGGCGGCGCTGCTCCGCGTCCGGCAAGACGCCGCGGAGTTTTCCGATGCCCGCAACTACGGCGAGAGATTTCTCTATGGACTCAATTTTGCCGATCGCTCACGTTCGCTGATAGAGAGTCAATTCGGAACCACCATGACGGAGAGCCTGTTTTCCGGGGACCTGCCCGTCGGACAGTGGGCTGGCCCGTTTGAAAGTGATCACGGCGCACACATCGTGCTGGTGGCGAATCTGAAGCCCGGCAGGGAGCCGGTGCTGGACGAGGTCCGGCCCCAGGTCACCCAGCAGGCGACCCGCGCCCTGGTGGAACGGCAGGCAGAGGAAGCCACGGAGCAGATTGTGCAGCGCTATGACGTCGTTTTGCGCTACCGGGAGGAGGCGCTCAACTGATGGCCTCCCTGCTGCTGCGGCCCGGCCTGGTTGTGCTGCTTGTTGTAATCCTGGCGTTGTGGCTTGTGCCGTCCGGTTCGGGCTTGGCGCACGATTCGCGGCCGCTCTACGTGGAAATCCAGGAATCTGCGCCTGGCGTCTATACGGTGTCGTGGAAGGTTCCGATCACGGTCGCGGCGACGAATGTTCCGGACATCGCGCTGCCGGAGACCTGCCGTTCGCTGGGGTTGATGGTCGATGGAGCGACCCTGCGCAGCCGCAGGTACGCCTGCACGACGGACCTGTCGGATGAAGCAGTGCGTATTTCCTATCCCCGCTACAATCCGTCGGCGTCGACCCTGATGCATCTGACGCGGCTGTCAGGCGAATCGCACTCCGAAGTGCTTTCCCCCGATCAGACGGACTGGATCGTTCCCGCCAGTGAGCGGACATGGCAAGTGGCCAGGGACTACACGGGTCTCGGTATCGAGCACATTCTCAAGGGTTTTGACCACCTCCTGTTCATCGTTTGCCTGGTGCTGCTGTCGCAGACCTTCCGGCGGGTGTTGATAACGATTACGGGCTTTACCATCTCGCACTCGATCACGCTCGGAGCAGCGGCATTGGAACTGGTGACCGTGCCAGTTGCAGCCGTCGAGGCGAGCATCGCGCTATCCATTGTTTTTGTCGCGACAGAGCTCGCCCGCGATCGGCGACATACACTGACCTGGCGCTACCCCATCGCCGTCTCCTCATCGTTCGGCCTGCTGCACGGGTTCGGGTTTGCCGCGGTATTGTCAGAAATCGGTTTGCCCCAGACCGAAGTCCCGGCTGCGCTGCTGTTCTTCAATATCGGCGTAGAGGTCGGGCAGATAGGTTTCGTGTTGGCGGCAGTGGGGCTATTCCTGGCGTTTCGCGCGTTGCTGCCAAGGCTTCGGCAGAAGAGCTTCGTGGACATGCTGTCGATGATCCAGCAGCCGAGCGCCTATGTCGTGGGTACGCTCGCAATGTTCTGGACCTTTGAGCGGGTATCAAGCTACGTTGCCTGATCGCGGTCGCTGCGGTGCCGCAGGGAAGGAGCGCGCGCGCAGAGTGTTTCAGCTCACGTCGTAATCGACTTGAACGTAATCCGAAGTCGGGTGCGCCTGGCAGGTCAGGATGAATCCCGCTTCCACCTCCTGGTCTTCCAGCGCGTAGTTGACGTCCATGGAGACTTCCCCTTCCACCAGTTTGGCGCGGCAGGTGCAGCAGACGCCGCCCTTGCAGGCAAACGGCAGGTCGGCGCCAGCGGCCAGGGCGGCGTCTAGGATGGAGGCACCGGCGCTGGGGACTTCCAGTTCGATCTTCTTTCTGTCGGAGATGATGGAGACTTTGCGCATGGGGCCAGCGTCGACGTTGCCGGTGTCCTTGCGTGCGGCCATGTCCTTGGTGCCAAACAGTTCGAAGTGCACGTGGGCCGGAGTATAGGAAATTCAAACGCCCTTTTTGCCTGAATGGGCGAGTACTGGCGGATTTGATGGGTCCGAAAACCCGCATGAGCGGGTCGGATCGGCAAGCATCCTGGGCTTGGATCGGCTGAATCTGGGTTGAGTCTGGTAGCTGGATGCTCAGGGTGAGGGCAAGGGGGTAATGTCTTAGGGCACACACCCATCACCCTCAAACCCATTGCCGAAAACCAATGTTGGGGTACCCGTAACCTCGGTCACCTCCAAGGCCACCATATTGCCGGGGAAGCTCAGCTCAAACCCTAAGTTTAATCCCAGCGGTACGTTGGTGAATCGAACCAGATCAGAAAACTCTCCGTCAAAAATCAGTTGCTCCGCTGATAGAAAGTCAAACGTGTCACCGGCCTGAGGAACAAATAACTGCTCTAAACAGTCACTCGGGTTGGGGTCGATAAGGGTGACAGCAATCTCAGTTCCAGCCTCGAATGTGGCGCTCCCGTTCACCACTAACTGGTCATATTCAGAGCCGGCCTGTAGACCGCCTAACTCAATCTCTAGGACGCCGGTCGGGGTTTGGGTGTAATCGCCGTTGAGCGTGAGGGCGCCGGGGGACCCGCCCGGTTTGACACGGCCGCCATTCGCTATCTTTTGGCCGTTGATGGTTCCGTCTCCACAAAGACTACCGCCTTTGGAAATATCGACGGAACCGGAGTGCACTACGCCGTCAATCATTGCTGTGCTTTCACCAATTTCAAACCTGTTTCCAACGTGAAGAGAGCTATCTTGGCTTACCTTCAGTGCGACCGAGCCAAAAAGGCCAGAATCGAATAATTTCAGATCATTCATAACACGGACGGTAGTTCCGCCGAAAGATCCGGGGGGTTCTTCAATATTTAGGCGTCCCGAAACCAAAAGGTCATTGGCATAGGTCGCTTCCGGGACGTTGAAGAGGCGGAGCAGACCAGCAATCAAAAGGTTTCCGCTGGCCTCCGTAACCTTGTGAAAATTTCCGCTACCTTCGATTATCACCGCGGCGCCAAGACCAACCTCGACTAGATCACTCTCCGCTTCAAATACCATGTTTGCGCCATTTTCAAGTAATACCAGCCCTGTGAACACTCCGTCTGAAAACATAGGAAAATCCTGTGTCTCACCGGCTCTATGTATTGTTGCCGTAGACGGATCCGCAATCGTTAGCGTTGAGCCTGCCGATACTTCAATGAGCCCTGATACGTTTCGCTCCAAGTTGGAGAAATCCGAAACTTCAATGAGCCTTGAAACGGTTTGCGCCGTGAGGGCTGTTTGGTCAACGGTTATGGGTACGGCAATCGATGAAGTGTCGATGGCTTTTAGGAAGCAGTCAGAATTACATCTGATCTCACCGGTGCCCCGACCATCACCATGGAGATTGCCCCTCAGAGAATATTGTGCAAATTCAATAGATCCGTTTGGAGGCAAGGTAACGTCCCATTCTTGAATTATCCCGCCAAAGGAGCGCAGCGGCGTGGCGACTGTGTTGTTTCCCCGGAAACTGGTCGTACTGAAATGCATCTCCAATCCAGCATCACCCTCCAATGAAGCTCCCTCTAGGGCTTCAAAATCAAAGTCAGCAAAGGCGCTGCTTGAACCGCCCCGGGTTTCCCGGAGACTCCAAATGTTGAGAAACTGGAGTCATGAATACGAACAATCGATATTCCCCGGAAGTCCGGGAGAGAGCAGTCCGTCTCTTCGAACAAGCCTTACCTGAACATTCATCTCGCTGGGCAGCGATCAAGTCGGTGGCCGATAAGATCGGGTGTACCCACGAGACGCTGAGGCGCTGGATCAAGCAGACGGAGATCGACCAGGGCAAGCGCGAGGGCCTGAGTACCAGTGAGCGCGATGAGATGAAGGCCCTGCGCCGGGAAGTGAAAGAACTGCGGCGGGCCAACGAGATCCTGAAGACGGCGTCGGCTTTTTTCGCCCAGGCGGAGCTCGACCGCCGACTGAAGAAATGATCGCGT
>JAAUYH010183222.1_pt1 | contig 22231 bp, 19 predicted proteins | sample 7278061 | NCBI WGS metagenome assembly JAAUYH01 (sample SAMN14350203, study PRJNA611818) | marine sediment metagenome | isolation source: surface marine sediment (0.6m) | place: French Polynesia: Moorea | collected 2018-08 | reverse complement strand
CCTAAGGCATACTGGGTGTTAATTCCTGCTGTTAACTTTGATTTTGGCGAAGAATTCTCTTCTTTAACCCGAGAAGGAATAGATATTGCCTTGAAGCAAGTTACACAAATAATTATGGGGCTTGCTGAAAATCAGAATTAAGTTACATTAATTGTCTTTTCATCGATAAAACAAGTGTTCTGCCCCAGAAGACATTTCAAGAGGAGGGGCGAATCACCGTTCTCCCCTATTACCAAAAACTTACAGCTAATCACACAGCGGTTTTAAACCCAATTTTTGGCTCTTGCTACTGCCTTTGACCAAATGTCAAAATTAGCTACTGCTTGGTCTTTTCCTGGTTCTGGTTCAAAAATACGGTCAATTTGACGATTGGCAATTAAAGCCTGATAGTCATCCCAAAAACCCACTGCTAAACCTGCTCCAAAAGCCGCACCTTGCGCTGTCGCATCAAGAATTACTGGGCGTTCAAGGGGAATACCCAAGGCATTCGCCTGAAATTGCATTAAGAAATTATTCTGGGTAGCTCCCCCATCTACTTTGAGTAGAGAAACTGCTTCTGTACTATCTTTATTCACTGCATTAACTACTTCTTTAACCTGATAAGCGATCGCCTCTAACACCGCTCTGACCATATGTTCTTTGGTCACTCCTCCCGTAATACCGAAAAAAGCCCCCCTAGCATTCATATCCCAATGAGGTGCGCCTAAACCACTTAAAGCAGGGACAAAATAGACCCCGTTAGTATCCTGAACTGACATAGCTAAAGCTTCGGTTTCGGCAGCACTGTTAATTAACTTTAAACCGTCTCGCAACCATTGAATACAAGCTCCTGTCGTAAAAATTGCTCCTTCTAAAGCATAGTTGGTTTGCTCCGCAGTACTCCAGGCAGTAGTCGAAAGTAACTGATTATGCGATCGCGTTACCACTGTTCCCGTTTGGGCAACTAGGAAACAACCTGTGCCATAGGTACATTTCAATAAGCCAGGGCGATCGCAGCCATGAGCAAATAAAGCGGATTGTTGGTCGCCAAAAATTGCCGTCACTGGGATTTCTATACCAAATAATTCGGGATCTGTGGTGCCAAATAAGCCCATACTGGGTTGAATTTTCGGCATAATGGACTCTGGAATATTAAATAGCTTTAATAGCTCACGATCCCAATTTCCTGTGTCCAAATTCATCAACATAGTACGGCTAGCATTACTATGATCTGTGGCATGAACTTTGCCGCCTGTTAAATTCCATAATGCCCAACTATCTACTGTTCCGGCGATCACATGATCCCAATTGGTATCGGGTTTATGTTCTTTAACCCAATCAATTAACCAAGATAATTTAGTAGCAGAAAAATAGGCATCTAGAATCAATCCAGTTTTAATTTGGACAATAGATGCCGCTCCCTCTTGTTTCAAGCGATCGCACATGGTCGCGGTACGACGATCTTGCCAGACAATAGCGTTATGTAAAGGTTCTCCAGTAGTTTTATCCCATAGCAAACAGGTTTCTCTTTGCACTGTCAAACCAATACTCGCGATCTCCGAAGCCGTAATCTGACTTTTGCTAATAACTTCTTGAATACAACTATAGGTATCTTGCCAAATTTGCTGAGCATCATGTTCAAGCCATCCTGGTTGAGGATAATATTGAGTTAATTCCTGATAAGCTTGACCAACTATATTTCCTTCTCGATTGAACAAAATAGCTCGATTTCCTGTAGTTCCTAGATCGAGAGCCAAGATGTATTGAGATTTGGTCATAGCTAAATTAATATTTGAGTTCTGCTTTGTAAGCTAGGTTTACCAGGAAAGATTGATTTGTTAGCTATTTGTTAGATTTTTTTTAGGTTATTGCGCTCACGCAGCGCCATGCTGCTCTAATAACTCGATTTCAGATTTGATATCAGCTTAGACGCATCTAAGTTGCATCTTTTTGAATTGTTATTAGAAAATAAGTTGGCAATTGCTTTCTGGATAAAGTTTACAAAATTCACAAATTGCCAAAGTTTTTGGGGTTTGACAGAACTGTTCCCAGAGCAAGATCGTTGGTACATGTAGGAAAGAAACATTGTTGTTTCTTGAAAGAGGGTTAATAAGAGAAATAACTTATAAATTAAGTTTAGTTGTTGCAAATATTTGATAAAGTTGCTGACCTCTCCAAAAGCTTATGGAAGAATATTAATAGTGACTGTAAATTACAATTGCATCACTATCAACTCGGTAATATATATTTAAGAAGTACATCTAATCTATGTACTTCTTTTTTCTGTCATTAAAGATATCAATATGTTGCGGTTAAGCTTTTGCTTGAATGAGATGGGCAATAATAAAGATAGAGTAAGCTGCGATTGACGAAAGAGGTCAGATTTCAGTCTATTCCAGCGCCCGAATAGCCTAAATTACCACAGGAATTAGAAGGATGTAATTTGCTCTTTCTTGATTACTAAGTGCCTCGGCAATGTCGAGCTCGCTCCATATCTTTACCAGGCGAAAAAGGTGAGAAGATGACGGAAAAACTTATTACCCTGGATTTGAATCAACCTTGGTGGGAACGTTGTTTTTGTGTTGCTCCTTTGATTGTGGTAGGAACTAAAGAAGTCAATGGAGGATATAACCTAGCACCAAAACATATGGCAACACCTCTGGGTTGGTCAAATTACTTTGGTTTTGTTTGTACTCCCCGCCATCGCACCTATCAAAATATTTGTCGAGAACGGTTATTTACCGTTAGTTTTCCCTCTCCCGATGAGGTAATTCTGGCAAGTCTTGCCGCTGCCCCCCGCGATGACAATGATAGTAAGCCCAGTTTAGCTGCTCTGGCGACCCAACCGGCCAACATTATCGATGGCGTATTTCTCCAGGGGGCTTACTTAAACTTAGAATGTGAATTAGAGAAAATTATCGATGGTTTTGGCGAAAATAGCCTGATTGCAGGCAAGATTCTGGCGGTACATGTTCAGGAATCAGCTTTACGCCTATCTGATTTAGACGATCAGGATCTATTACGTCAAAATCCCCTGTTAGCTTATCTCTCTCCGGGACGCTATGCCAAAATTGCCGAGAGTTATTCCTTTCCTTTTCATCAGGGATTTCAGCGATAGCAGTATTGTTCGCTGTTAAAGCGACGGGTTGATATGATTAGGGGGAGATAAGGGAGACAGAGAGACATTTTGAGCCACTTCTGGGATAAAAATTTTGCACAGCTACTGATATGAGCAGATATCGCCAAACTACACAGAAATTAAGGGACTATATCCATCGTCGTCAAGAGGATATGATTGCTTTACTTGCCCAGTTAGTAACTGCGGAATCTCCTTCCACTGTACCTACTGCCCAAAACCAAGTTTTAACCATTCTGCAACAGGAGTTGAAGCAAAGGGACTATCGGGTACGTTATCTACCAGGAAAGCAAACTGGGGGGCATTTATTAGCTATTAATCGCGATCGCCGACCCCAACAAGCTTACCAACTTCTATTAGGGCATTGTGATACGGTTTGGCCCCTAGGTACTTTGGAGCAAATGCCTTTAAAAATAAGCCAGGGTAAATTATTTGGGCCAGGAGCCTACGATATGAAGGCGGGACTCGTGTTAACTTTGTTTGCCCTTGAAGCGATCGCTGTTCAGGAATTATTACCAGAAGTAAGTCCTGTAATATTTATTAACTCCGATGAAGAAATTGGTAGTCTCGAATCTACCCCCTACATTCAAAAGCTAGCCCAAAAGGCAGATCGGGCATTTGTGATGGAACCTTCTCTGGGTTTACAGGGCAAATTAAAAACCCAGCGCAAAGGAGTCGGCAGATTTGTGATTCGGGCAATTGGGCAGGCTGCCCATGCTGGGTTAAATCCCGAGAAGGGCATTAGTGCGATCCTCGAACTAACTTTTATCGTGCAGCAATTATTTGCCCTTAACGAGCCGCAACGGGGAGTTACGGTAAATGTAGGTACTATCGATGGCGGATTACGTCCCAATGTGATTGCACCAGAAGCTAAAGCTGTAGTCGATGTAAGAGTCCCTAGCCCCGATGATGCCCAGCGGATTGAAGCTGCAATTCGCTCGCTCCAACCCACGATGGCGGGCAGTCAAATTATTGTTGAAGGCAGATTTGGCAGACCACCAATGGTAAAAAACCCAGCCAGCGAACAACTCTGGTTACTAGCGAAACATCTTGGCTCAGAATTGGGACTGGAATTAGCAGAAAGTACTGCCGGAGGGGGTTCCGATGGTAATACCACCAGTCTTTATACCCCTACTCTAGACGGTTTAGGAGCTGTGGGAGATGAAGCTCACGCGATCGGTGAGTTTGTCGAACTTGGACAGATGGTAGATCGCGCTGCCTTACTTGCAGGCTTGATTGCCAGCCCTAGTTTAAGTATTTGAGTGTAAAGTAAATTTTTAGGGAGAACAACCATGTTAAATCAATATTTTTTAAGTTCCCTAACCCGAATTTCCGATCTCGATGCGGTTCCTTTTGAAATTCAACCTCTACCGCGATCGCAATGGGCAACGGGGGATTATGTGCTAGGAGAAGTGATACCGCCGCTTAATCCCTCATCTCAAGTGGAATTAACTAATGGACGGATGGCAAATTTACTGCCGGGAGATCTCATTATTGGTGCCTTTGGCATCCGACAGGCAACCTTAGCAATTGTAGGGGATTGGCAGGATATTCCCCCAGATAATTCTCTCCATGCTTTGACTGCGGCTGGATTATTTGGTGAAGCTACTTCTGTTTCCTATCTATGGTCTTCTCCTCCACCTTTAATATATCAAGGTCATGTACTGCGGGAGGGACAGAAGTTATCAATGGATAACTTTATTAATCCTCTGCCTGAACAGCCTTACCAATGTCCGACAATTATGATTATTGGTACTTCCATGTCAGCCGGCAAAACCACCGCAGCAAGGGTAATTATCCGTCTACTAAGACAAATGGGTTTGCGAGTAATTGGGGCAAAATTGACTGGGGCAGGACGTTATCGAGATATTTTAGCGATGCAGGATGCGGGCGCTCAGCAGATATTTGATTTTGTCGATGTGGGTTTACCATCTTCGATCTGTGAACCAGAAGAATTTCGCCAACGCTTACGCCAACTTTTAACTAAAATTGCTGCCACCAAACCAGATGTAGTGGTTGCTGAAGCAGGGGCATCTCCATTAGAACCCTACAATGGGTCAATTGTTCTTGAGGAAATGCGATCGCAAATTAATTACACTATTCTCTGTGCCTCAGATCCCTATGCGGTAGTGGGAGTCAGTCAGGGCTTTGGATTGCGACCAGATCTCATTACTGGGGTGGCTACCAGCACCAGCGCGGGAGTTCAACTGGTGGAAAAATTGACTGGCATCAAAGCTTTAACCTTACCAGAGCAAAAATCTTGGCCACAATTAGGGGCAATGCTCAAAGAATCTTTGACAAGGACCTAGAACCTAAATTATATAATTTATTCAACGGGAACTGATCGCAGTAGGGAGCAATGCGGCAACCCCTTCGGTAGAAAATTCGCGAAACACATTAACGGCTAAGCCAAAAATTTTCTGGGGTTGTAAATCTTCTTTAACCAGACTCCAAATTCGTTGTACTTCTTCAGTATGCAAACGTTCATCTTCCGTTAAGGCGAGTAACAATTGATGACGCAGATATTGACCTTCTTCCGACATCAAATATTGCATTCCTAACTGGGCAGTGGGCAAAAGATCGAAGGCTTGATCGGAACGAGCGATCGCAATCATATTTTCCAGCCTCTGCCATTGGAATTTGCCATCTTGGATCAACACTTCCAACAGCCGTTTCCGTAATTGGGGAGATTCTCCAGTTAATAAACGACGGGAAACATAAGGATAAGAGACTTCGACAATTTTGAATTTAGGATTAAGGCTTAAGGCTAATCCTTCTTGAGTAATTAAAGAACGGATAATCAGGGCAAATTTGGCAGGAACACGGAAAGGATATTCATACATCAATTCCGAAAACTCATCAGTAATTGTCTTAAAATTAAAGTTCGCGACACTTTCTCCCATTGCTTGCCCCAATACTTTCTCTAATGCCGGAATAATGGGATTAATATCAGTATCGGGAGTTAAAAAGCCTAAATTAACAAAATCTCTAGCTAAGGATTGATAATCGCGATTGATTAGTTGTACTACCGCACTGGCTAAGGTTTCTTTGGTATCTTCATCTAACTGATCCATCATACCAAAGTCAATATAGGCCATGCGACCATCGATTGTGGCAAAAAGATTTCCTGGATGGGGATCAGCATGGAAAAATCCATGTTCTAGTAACTGACGTAAGCCAGAAGTCACACCAATACGAATCAACTCATCAGGATCTAAACCCGCAGCTCTCACAGCGTCGAGATCGGTAAGTTTAAAACCATGAATCCATTCGAGAGTTAGCACAGATACCCGACTATACTCGCGATAAATAAACGGAACTTTGACTTCGGGATCGTTTTTAAAGTTAGCGGCAAATTTTTCAGCGTTTTTGGCCTCGTTGATATAGTCGATTTCTTCAAACAGTTTACTGCCAAATTCATCAACGATTAAAGTCAGATCATGACCTAAGTTTAGAGGCAAAAATGGCCCTAACCAACGAGCACCTAAGCGCATTAAATACAAATCCAAAGTAAGAATCGGACGCAAGTTAGGACGTTGTACTTTAACCGCAACTTCTTCCCCTGAATGAAGTACACCTCGATATACTTGACCTAAGCTGGCAGCCGCAACTGGATGGGGCGATAACTCTCGATAAACTTGATCAATCGTGCAATCTAATTGACTCTCAATGATGCTATAGGCAATATGATTATCAAAGGGTGGTAAATCATCTTGGAGTTTAATAAGTTCATCAAGAAAATCTCGACGAATCAAATCTGGCCTGGTAGATAAGGCTTGTCCTACTTTAATAAATGTGGGTCCGAGGCTAGTTAAAATATTTCTTAGTTGAGTAGCTCTGCGTTGCGATGTTGCTACTGGTTGGTTTGTCCAGCGATCCCACTGCAAAAGAAGTAAAAAACTACCAAAGAACCAGATGATTTTGATGGCACGCCATATTACTAGCCAAGGCCGATAACGGTAGTATTTAGCGATCGCCTCTTGATTGTAACCGACTGGCGGTTCTTCTTCCAAGTTTTGATTTGAATTCACCATTTGATATGGACTCACAAGTCTCCTGATTGCCCCTCAATTACAAGTTAGTGTTTTGTCTACTGGTACTTACTAAATATTAGTATACAAAAATACAGATTTCTTAATCCAGCATAATATCATTCTATGAGAACGGTATACTACTTAATAATTAGTCATAATTGTTAAATTCTTGATACTTTTTGATTTTAATCCTTAATATTTTCATGGGATAACTATTTAGTTACTGATTAGTGACTGAGTTTTACTAATTGGTAACAGTTGCTAACATCTCCTGGGGAGTAAGGTTGGGATAGATTACCTGACCATCTTTAAACCAGATAATCCTTTGAGTTTGACGTGCTACTTCGGGTTCGTGAGTCACCATAATTACGGTGATCCCACTACGATGTAACTCTTGGAAAATCTCTAATACTTCTTGAGTTGTCCGTGAATCTAAAGCACCCGTCGGTTCATCAGCAAGCAAAAGTAGGGGCTGATTTACGATCGCCCTAGAGATAGCTACCCTTTGTTGTTGTCCGCCCGAAAGTTGATTTGGCTTATTGTTAAGTCTGTCTCCCAAGCCTAATTTAGTTAAAGTATTTTTAGCGCGATCTCGTCTGACCTCAGGGGGAATTCCCGCATAGATCATTGGTAACATGACATTTTCTAAGGCAGTCATTTGGGGCAGCAGATGAAATTGTTGGAACACAAAACCAATTTTGCGGTTACGAATCTCTGCTAATGGTTGCTCCTCTAGTTGAGAAACATCCACGCCATCAAGATAGTATTTGCCTGATGTCGGACGATCTAGGCAACCAATAATATTCATTACCGTAGATTTTCCAGAGCCAGAGGGTCCCATAATAGAACAGTATTCCCCTTGATTTACTACTAGGTTTACTTTGTCTAAAGCATGCACTGTAGTATTTCCGCTACCATAAATTTTTGAGACTTCTTCTAGGCGAACTATTCTAGGTTGATGATTCATACATTTATAATTCACAGTTCATACATTTATAATTCCCATGTTGTCCCAGATTAATTACGTAATTCGTTCTTTACAAGATGGCAAGTATTTAGTCGCACGTATTTCTCAAAAACAAGATCGAGCAGAAGCTAGTTACTTATTGGTTTTTAAATTAGATCACGAAGCCTTGTCCTATATTAATACCCATGCTCAAGAATTTGGCGATCGCCTAAGTGTAGAATCGGTATCTCCAACTCAACTCAAATCACTATTAAACCGTTGGGGTTATCAAGGAATCGGACTAGTTGAAGATCCCCTTATTCCCAACATTAGTTTCCTCGAAATAAACAACCCCTGACGGAGAAGGGTATAAGGCAATCCTAAAGGATTTAGCTGCGCGTCAGCTAGGGCTTCAGGGCAGAAGGCAGAAGGAGGAAAGTAGATCTCCGAAAAAGAAGATGAGAAACTTAGAATTAGGACATTAGTAAAAATGAACTAAAAATTTTAAGTTTCAGCAAGAGTTAAAAGGAATTTATTTTTTAATTTTCGGTTGATTATGATCGGGACAAGGAGGTGCCTTCAGAGAACGGTTTAACCATCCTTGAGCTTGATTAGTATGACTTAAAGCCGACTCTGGTTGTTCCTTAAGTAGGAAAACTAATGCCGATGCTAGTTGTTGAGCTGCTTGTGCTTTACGATCTCCTTTGAGACGATGCCAATCTTTATGGGGGATTGCTAATCTTCCTGCTAAAGCTTGAGCTAATTCTAGACTACTAAGATCCTGCAATGATGCTTTCTGAGATAGTTGGGTATTTTCTAACATGAGTTAATATCGTGAATATTTTATTCCTATCTTTAAATTTTAAAATGTCTAGTAACGAATCGTCCCCTAACTATGATAGTCGTGAGGAACATGATCGCAATGAAAACTCTTCTTCTAACAATGGCGATCGCGAAATAGCAAAGGTTTTAACAGAAGTTGGACAGTCTCTAGAAGAACTCAGAAATCGGTATTTGCAAGTTAAACAAGATTGGCAAAGACGTGCCGAACTTGTTAAATACAAACAAGAGTTGCAGCAAAAAAAAGCGAACAACCTTGAAAGAGAACCCATCAAAACTGAATTGAGAGATCTTGAACAACAAATTAGTGAATTAGAAATTAATTTAGAAAGTGTTCTGCTACCTGATTTATTTTGGCAGGCTGTGCGCTTTGGAGGATTAGGAATCGCGATCGGTTGGGTGTTAAAATCTCTTGCTAGTTAGTAAGATTAGTTGCGATCGCGTAATAATCAAACTATCAATCATTGCTCCTGATCTTAGTTATCAGATGCTTCACTCAATAACGCGATCGTGTCTTCACACCAAGCAATCCGATAACTTTCATAACCAATTCCACAGCGCAAAGTTGCATAGATACATTTTTGCTCAAAGGTTAATTGGGAAGTATCGGCAAATTTTTCTTGCTCAATTTGCTTATATTCAGCTAACTGTTGTGAATGAATTTGTTGATGGCGTTTAATTTCCTGCAAAATCACCGACTTTGGCACTAATTTGGCGGCAATTACTTTAACTAATAACTCTTCACGAATTGCCATTGGTTCGGCGGGTTCTAGTGACCAGGTTTTGAGTATTTCTATACCTTTATCAGTTATTTTATAAAGCTTTTTATCGGGGCGACCTTCTTGGGGAATAATTTCTGATGCGATCGCCCCTTCCTTTTCTAATTTCCCCAATTCTCGATATATCTGTTGTTGGCTAGCCTGCCAATAGTATTTACTAGTTTGGGAAAATTTCTTCCAGAGATCGTAACCACTATAGGATTCATTTCCTAAGGTTGCCAAAATTGTGTGCGCTAATGCCATTTTTCAGTTATAAGTAAACAAATAATCGACCGCTGACCTGCTTGAAGTCAAGAGCCTTTAACAAAATCTGCTTGACATATTCAATAAATTTAGTATAACTTTTTTTGTATATTCAAAAAATTGTATAAATACAAATTGTATATTAGCGGACACTCTCTCTGCTACCAAACAATGAGTCAAAAGTTTAGGAATAATAATAAATGATGAAGCGATTTTCTTTCGGGACTTTACTATTGGCTTTTATTGGGAATCTGGCCGTTTCAGCGAACGCTTTAGATAGTACAAGCAGTAATTTGACAGTTAATATAGATAGCCTGAGGAATCAAAACGGGCAAATTTGCCTGAGTCTTTTTTCAGACAGTCGGGGATTTCCCAGTGACGGGACTCGCGCTTTACAAGCAAAATGTATTGATTTAGCAGAAGAAACTTCCACAATTACATTTCAGAATTTGAGACCAGGAAGTTATGCTGTAGCTGCCTTTCATGATGTCAATGAAGATGGCATCTTCAATTTGAATAGTCTTGGTATCCCAAAAGAAGGCTTTGGCTTTTCGAGAAACCCCAAGATTTTAACTGGTCCTCCTAAGTTTGGAGATGTAGTCTTGATTATTGTCGGACCAAAAAACAACATTCGAATTGAATTGCAATATTTTTAGCTGAACTGGCGAGAAGCCCATTGACATACTCAACAAGTTTAGTATACTATTATTTGTATACTAAAAAAGTTTAATGTCTACAAATTGTATATGACTTAACATTCTTGGTCTACTAATGAAGTTATGAATCAGCAATCTATAACGGATTTCGTAAAACCAGAATCATCTTCTGGGATAGAGGAATCTTTATTGCCCCTCAGACAAAACAGTTCTCTTCAATGAAAAAGATGGCAAATTGTATCAGCTAGTTTGCTTCTCTTGCTCGCTGGTATCGGAATCGGCAAATTTGAAGCAAATACTTCTGCAACTCAGACCGCACCAATACAGACTCAAGTTAAACCACTGACCGTCAAGACGACTCAAATTCAATTGGTCAATAGCTATCAAACCGTCCAAAGCTATACAGGGGAAGTGGTCGCAAGACTAAAAAGTGAAGTTGGCTTTGAGCGTAGCGGTAAGTTAGTAACAGTTTTAATTGACGAAGGCGATCGCGTTACTCCAGGAACAGTTTTAGCGAAATTAGATACCAAAAATTTAGCAGCACAACATCAGTCTTTAATCGCCCAAAAAGCCCAGGCAACAGCCAGATTAGCGGAACTCAAAAATGGTGCCCGAGCAGAAGATATTGCCGCAGCCGAGGCTAGAGTTAGAGATCTCGAAAAACAATTAGAGTTGGAACAGTTAAAAAGCGATCGCCGAGCCTATCTTTATAATGAGGGTGCAATTTCCGCCGAACAGTTAGATGAAGTTGCTTTTAACTCTCAAGCTTTAGCAGAGCGTCTGACTAATGCCAAAAGTAATCTAGCAGAATTAATCAACGGTACTCGTTATGAACAAATAGCGGCGCAACAAGCAGTAGTCGATCAATTGTCAGCTCAAATTGCCGATCTAGAAATTACTATTGCCAAAAGCACCCTGAAAGCTCCTTTTTCTGGAGCTATCTCGATGCGTCATGTCGATGAGGGGACAGTAGTCGAGGCTGGTCAAGCAATCTTGCGTTTAGTCAGTGACAGCCAACCAGAAGTAAAAATAGGTGTGCCGATTAATGTTGCGGCGAAACTGTCATCAGGCAGTCAACAAATAGTAGAGATTGGCGGTAAAACTTATCAAGCCAAAGTAAAGTCAGTTTTGCCAGAAGTCGATCCAGCTACTCGAACTCGAACAATTGTTTTGAGGTTAGCCGCAACTGCTCAAGTCTCACCTCAAGAAATTGCTCGTTTACAAATCACTCAAACCATAGCGACCGAAGGCTATTGGCTACCAGTAACGGCTTTAGTAAAAAGCGAACGTGGTTTATGGTCTTGCTATGCAATAGTCGTAACAGATAGTAATGAAGCTAATAATTATCAAGTAGAACGTCGATTAGTAGAGGTCTTAGAAACTAATGGCGAACAGGTTTTAGTTAAAGGAACATTGCAACCAGGAGACGCGATCATTACTGAAGGGGCACAAAGATTGGTTCCTGGTCAATTGGTAGACTGGGCATTGCCCAGCAGATAATTAAAATTGTCAGCAAATAATGAGGTTAGAAATGAAAAATATCGCAGAAAAAAATGGGACAAAAATTGCTACTACTGCTATTATCTGGGGTTTTGCAACAGGAATGATAGCTATTTGTATTCCTTTGGTTGCGATATCTCGAAGTGGTATTATCTTACCACTAGCTGTCATTTTAGGAGCTAGTACAAGTACAGTTATAGTTTGGCGTGATGCTAATCAAAAAGCCGTAGAATTAGCAAATAATTTGCAGCAAATAGAACAACGAATCAGAAATTTAGAAACTATTTGTAGTAGTGAAGATTTTGACTTTAATTATCAATCAAAGCAACTAGATAATTCTATTAAAACCTAATGGTAAATGTTATTAATACTACTAAGTAGGCACACAGAATTAACTACACATCTTTTTCCCGTAACACCTAACACCTAAACCCTATCTTCACGCTAGTAATTAATTTTGCACAAGTACTTAACATGTTTACTCTATTTTATCGCAATACAAGATTACTGATTCTTACTATTATTTTGATTTGTGTCTGGGGCATTTCTTCTTACTTCACTCTACCAAGGTTAGAAGACCCAGAATTAGTTTCTCGTAATGCTGTGGTTAAAACTTTTTATCCTAGTACAGATGCCGAGAGAGTAGAAGCTTTAGTCACCGAAAAAATTGAAGATAAGCTAACGGAAATCGAGGAAATTGATAATTATAGTTCTACTTCTCGTAGTGGTAGTTCTATTATTAATATCGAGTTACAGGATAGTGTAACGAAAGAACAAGTAGATTCTGTTTGGACAAGGGTTAGGAATAAACTAGATGAAGTTAAGGCTGAGTTACCTAATAATATTAGAGAACCAGAATTAGAAGAAATTAAAGTTAAAGCCTATGCTTTAATTACTGCCTTAACTTGGCAGCAAGATGACCAACCTAATTACGGCATTTTACGTCGGCAAGCAGAAGTTTTTCAAGAACGATTAGAGCAGATACCGGGAACAGAAGAAGTAGAAATTTTTGGCGATCCAGATGAAGAAATTGTAGTCGAAATCAATCCTCAAGCTCTGGCTAGTTATAATCTAACAGCAAGAGAATTATCCCAACAAATTGCCCAAAGTGATAGTAAGATTGCTGCAGGACAATTACGGAGTAATGATAATAATTTATTGCTTGAAGTTGCCGGAGAATTAGATACTTTAGCCAGAATTAGACAAATTCCGATTAATTTTGGTAACAATGGTCAATTTATTCCCTTAAAAGATATTGCCACTATTAGTAAAGGAATCACCGAACCAGCTAATGAACTTGCTTTGATTAATGGCTATCCTGGAATTGCGATCGCAGTTCATGTAAGATCGAAACAAAGGCTAGATCTCTGGTCAAAAGCAGCACAGCAAAAGATAGCTGAATTTCGCGCAGAGTTACCCAGTAGTATTGGCTTACCGATTATTTTCGCCCAAACTGGTTATGTAGAAACCAGACTTAATGCTTTAATTATTAATCTCTTACTAGGTGCTGCTCTAGTTTTTGGTGTAACTGTAGTGATGATGGGTTGGCGCAGTGCTTTAATAGTGGGTTCGGCGTTACCGCTATCAGTATTGATGGTGTTTGGCTGGATGAATTGGTTAGATATCCCTCTGCACCAAATGTCGATTACAGGATTAATTGTTGCTCTGGGAATTCTGATTGATAATGCGATCGTGATGGTCGATGAAGTTGCTGGAAGACTTAGAGACTTAGGGACTGGGAGACGGGGGGACAAGGGATACGGGGAGACCAGGAGACCAGGGGATAAATTGTCTACTACTGAAGTAAAAACTGCGATCAGCAGTAGTATCAAGACGTTAGCAATTCCACTGTTAAGTTCAACTCTAACTACTATTTTAGCTTTTTTACCGATCGCGCTGTTACCGGGAAGTGTGGGGGAATTTGTCGGCACGATCGCGGTTACCGTCATCGTAGCTGTCTCTTGTTCGCTATTTATTTCTTTAACCATAATTCCCACTTTAACTGCTAATTTACATCGTTATGGCAGTAGCAAACCAGAAAATATAACCAGTAATAATCTTAATTCTCCCCCCATCTCCCTATCTCCCCGTGACGCGGAGCGAAGCGGAGCTAATCCTTTAGGGCTTCCCATCACCTCGTCAAAATGTTTACAGACAGGTATTTCTTTCCCCATTGTGAGTCGGTTATATCGACTAACTATCAAATGGACTACAGCAAAACCTCTGTTATCGATCTTCCTCGCTTTACTATTACCAGCGATTGGTTTTATCCAAGCGGGAAGCTTAGAACAACAATTCTTTCCTGCTGCGGATCGGGATCAACTACAAATCGAACTAGAGTTACCTGATTCAGCTTCTTTAGCGCAAACTCAAACAGTAGCACAACAAATTCGTCAACAAATAATCAAGAATACTGAAGTACAAGAAATCCACTGGCTATTAGGTAAAAGTATTCCCAGTTTTTACTACAACTTGACTGGTGGTAAAGAGCAGCAAGCTAATTATGCTCAAGCCTTAGTCCAATTAAATACCCTATCCTCAAGTTCAATCACCCAAAAGCTACAAAATGAACTAGATAAAGCATTTCCCTCAGCCAGAATTATTGTCAGACAGTTAGAACAAGGACCGCCTGTCGCTGCACCTATTGAAATGCGAATTTATGGCTCTAATCTCGAAATATTACAAACTTTGGGAGAAATAGCGAGACAATCTTTGGTAAAAATCCCTGACGTAACCCATACCCGCGCTAGTTTAGCAGAAATTCAACCTCAACTAGAAATACGAGTAGATGAAGAACAAGCGCGTTTAACAGGATTGGATCGCACAACTATTGCGCAACAGTTAGATACAGTTTTAGAAGGTACGGTTGGTGGTTCTGTTTTAGAATCAACCGAAGAATTACCCGTCAGAGTTCGTTTAGGAAATCGCGATCGCGCTAACTTATCTCAAATTACTTCTTTAGATCTATTAGCCAGATCTCCTAGTCGCCATAGCAATCAAAATAATACTCTCAATGCAGTTCCTCTCTCTTCCTTGGGGAAAATTCAACTTACCCCAGAACTAGCGCAAATTACTCATTACAACGGACAAAGAGTTAATACAATTCAAGGTTTTCTCGCAGCGGGAGTCTTACCAGCAGAAGTTTTAAGTCAATTTCAAGCTAAATTAATCAAAAACAAATTTGACCTACCTCCTGGTTATAGTTATGAATTTGGTGGAGAGTCAGAGGAAAGAAGTGATGCCATAGGAGGTTTAGTTTCTACTGTGGGGGTGATAGTAGTAGTTATGGTAGCGGTTTTAGTGCTTTCTCTGGGTTCTTTTCAACTGGCAGCCGTTATTGGTATTGTCGCGATCGCCTCATTTGGGTTAGGAATATTCTCTATCTGGCTATTTGGCTATCCCTTTGGATTCAATCCCATTATCGGAACCGTGGGATTGATTGGTGTGGCAGTCAATGATTCGATTGTGATGCTCAGTGCAATATCTAATCATCCGCTAGCCAAAACTGGCAATGCCAAAGCAATCCAAGATGTAGTAATGCATTCAACTCGCCATGTTCTGACTACAACTTTGACAACGGCGATCGGATTTGTCCCATTATTATTATCTGGTGGTGAATTTTGGCCTCCTTTAGCTGTGGCAATTGGTGGTGGGTTAGTAGGCGCGACTTTATTGGCTCTCTATTTCATTCCTGCTACCTATTATTTGCTGAAATCACATCAGTTTGCCGTTAAAACTATAAAAATTAGGAAAGAAAGATTGTTTGTTGACTTCTGATATATATATGGTATAGTCATTCAGTGCAATAAACAGCAGATTGCAACTTATTGTGTGAGGAGTCTATATGAAAAAGCTAGCATTATTATCTTCAGTGTTTATAGGTTTGGCCTTGACCTCAGCTTCTAATCTGGTTTTAGCAGGGTCTAAGCCTAATTTCAATGCTCAACTGTTAGCCCAAACGACAGAACAACCGAAATCTTCAGAGGAGACTATTAAAGACTTTATTGATAGTCTCAATCTTACAGATGAGCAAAAAACGGAAATTACAACTATTGTTACCGCTTATCGACCTGAAATAATTGAGACTTTTCAGGAGCTTGCAACTTCATTAAATGACTTAGATCAAGTTGTTAAGCCCGAATCTTTAACTAATGACATTCGTATTGCTAGAGACAATGCGATCCATTTAGAACGGAAATTAAGTAATCTAATGTTTGATGAGTTGATGGCCATCAGAGATGAATTAACTGTTGAACAACGTGAGCGAATCAATAAGCGTATTCGTAAACTGGCATCTCAACAAGCAAACCAATAGCAATGACAGCTTTTTATCCGAGAAGCACAAAGGCGATCTCTTCGAGATTCGCTGCCCCTGCAGCTAGAGCTGCGCAAGCGCGGGGTGCAAACTGATTTTCAGCCCCATAGGTAACACCAAAAATATAGGATATTGTTTAGTGAAATCAGAGATCTCCCATGATAGCTGTATATTCCCTAGTCTCAACGGGATTTATTGCTATTTTTAAATCCATTGCTGTAACTCCCATTTTCGATAGAGAATCAAATATCCGTTTTTTAGCAGACTCTACATATTCATCAAATTCATCTGTTAATGTGTCTTTGGAAACGTTGGTCAAAACTCTAATATGTGCAGTAGTTCCTTCCAAATGTACATCAACATAACGAAGTCGAGTTCGTCGGGAAATTTCAGGATAGTCTTCTCTGAGTTGGTGAATTTCTAAGTCAACGCGGTTAGAAATATAAAATTCTTTTAGGGAATTTGTTAATGGAGCACATAACAACACCATAATGAACAACCAAATCAGAAGTGTTTGAAATGCTTTATGAAGACTGCCATAGGATTGAGAAAGGAAAATAATACAAGCGGCAAAGACAATTCCCGTTAAGTTAGCTAGAAAGAGTAAAAATGCTCCTGCAGATACACTAGTATTACCGACTACAACTTTACCAATCTCACCCGCAAGCTCAGGTCCTATTCCCAAGCCAATTCCTGCTACACACAAAGGAGGGACCAGCGCAACGGCAATGGCAACTCCAGCAATAGAACTCGCAATACTGAGACGGGTTAAAGAAAATGAACCGGCTGCCCCAGCGGCGATCGCAACCCCTAAGTCCATTAAATTGGGTGCAGTTCGTGCTACGATTTCTGAACCCACAATATTGATAGGAAGCAAAGCAGTAATTGCATAAGAGACTAAAATAGTCGTAGTAGCTCCTAAAAAGACAGTTACTATCGAACGCTTATACAACTTCCAATTAGCCGTAACAATAGCAAAAGACATACTTAAAATCGGGTTCATCAAAGGAGCAACAATCATGGCTCCAATAATTACTGCGCTACTATTTGACAGAAGTCCCAAGGTAGCGATTACCGTAGCACTGATCAACAAGAAAAAGAAACCAAAAGAGGGAATGGAAGCAGCTTCACGAGAATAGGCTACTTCTTCTACAGGCACAGGTTTCTCTAAATATATGCGCCAACTGTCTGTAGCTGTTTTCCATAATTCCCAAAGTTGCCGAAATTGCTTGCTCATCTCTTCTTTTCTGGTTGTCACATCTCAGAAGCCCTGGCTATACAATAGAACGACGTGAAAAATAAAACCATTAGTTGTAGTAAATCTACACTAAAGGAGAAATTTGTCTTCTACTTCAGGAAAAGCCTAATCTGCGATGAAAGAAATACAGATATCAATTAAGATTAGTTAAGAGGAATAGGTTTAATTTTAAATGCTTAGAGAACATAAGATCTCACAGAATTGCTATCCCTCAAAACAAAATTGACAGAGTAGAACTTTATCGAAGATGTTTTCTCTTGATTGATCTTTAGTTTATTGTGCTAAATAGTAGGTTAAACTACAATGTCCTCAAAAACCTTAACCCCAAGCTTCACTTCTAAGTACTCACCGAAATCTGTACAGAATTCAGCTAACGGTATGGCTGAAAGTGTAGCTACTTGTTGTGCGTTTATCAGACCACTGGCTTGTAACCCTGCTAGGACTCTGCCTCTAGCTCCTTCAGTACAAGGAAGTACTCCACCTACTACTTTGCTTGCTGCATCATCTTCGATAGTTTCCATAACATCAAGATTTTCTAACAGAAAATTTTCAACAAGATTAGTGTTAGCCATTTTAAAAACCTCGTTTACAACTGTAGTAATTTAAAAATTTGTAGCAGTAAGCATATAGGTTAGTACAGCATGTTTTGCTTAAAGAGGATTTTAGTCTCTACTCTTCACAAGTAAAGTCTTGATTTCCCCTTCTGCATCCTGCCTCTCTCTGTGCAGGAATTTCAGACTTAACGGAAAAAGTAAGAACAGAGAATAGGGAGTAGGGAACAGAAAAATTTCCTAACCAGAAAATTTAGTGTTATACATTACTGCAAACTTTACAGCTAAAATCATACAATATCACTTGTGAAGATAATGTGAGGTGAGGTTAATCCGTAACCTTTATTGATTGTTATAATGATGTAAACTTATGTAATCATATAGTTATGCAACCAGAACTAGATTGATTATACTAAGTCTATTTACGATAAAAAAGAGCTACAGTAACAAATAATACTTCACATAAATCATATAGATAATAGTTCGATAAAGCCGCGTCAGAACTAATTATCAATGAGCCAAAGATAGGGCTACCAAAAAATACATTACTTAATTAAATATTGTTGGTTATCGTATTAGTAATTCTCACGTAAATTTACGTGAGAATTTTAACCAATTTCACTAAGGCTGGTATTATTATTCGCGATCGCTGTGGCTTTTACTAATCCAAACTTCCTTAAATAAAATAGCCAAGTAATGCTTTTGATTATTCAGGCGATCTTAAAAAATCTCAAATAGCACTCAATATAAACTATTCGGTTTTCAGTGCGAGTAAATAATGTCAATATTTTGAACTTAAAACTCTTGGTTCTTGGCTTCTGGCTCTTGACTTCTCGGTCTCAAAACTTCAGTTTTCACTTTACGGATGCGGTTTTAAAGCAGTGAGAGCTCCTTTCTCAGAAACCTCTTTGAAGTATGTAATAATTATTTACTTGAGTGTGAAGGGTTCAAGTAACCTTATCCTGATATACTGACTTCTGAGTTTGATCACTTATCACTCTATATGAGGTTCGGTTTTACGACTTCCAAGAAATCACTGATCCCGATAGGATATTAGCTAGATTGCCATACAAGTTACTAAACTTTATTTGGGTATTAATAGTATTAGCTCATTGTTTTAGGAGGTCGAGATAGAAGTGCGAAACTGGCTGCTACAAACCATAAGTGATATTCTAAATAGCCACCAAGAAATTGAGCGTGATATCTCGATAGATAATGCTTCGACCACAGATTTTCCCAAAACAGAAGAAAATCGACGTTTAGCCACCTTAAAAGCCCAACGGGAATGGTTTGGCGCGATCGCTGCTTTAGAGCAATTACTCCTATCTACCCTAGATATAAGTCACGATAAAAAGCTGCAAGGTCTGATTTTTTCAGCGCCAGCACCAATTTTAAGCAATTTAGAATTATGTACTCGGTTGCAAGCAGGAATCTTTACTCCCGATGCGCTTAAACCCCATGTATTAATGCCCTGCAATCACCATAATGTCGTGGAACATGATCAGAATCATCACAACTCTTCAATTCTTGAACTACCATTAATTCCCTACGATCCTATCGCTAAAGAACAATTTTGTTTGATTTTCACCCAAAAATTTGCTTTAGTAATGGTTTTAGGACAAGATGCTTCGGGGATGCCTAACTTCAATTTCTCCTTTGCCCCAGAAACAATTAAATTAATTTGGCTAACTTTGCGATCGCGTTTGCAGATATTAAGTTATGATCGTCTCTCACAAATAGATCAACTAATAGAACATTTTGTGCCGCCAATGCCTGATTATCGCTTAGTTAGTCAGTTTACCCGTAATTTATTACAAAATTTACCCAATCTTACCGCCCTAGCTATTGGCACGACTCGTAAAATTGAAACGATTGCCGTATCCCCATCGAAACCAGAGACTACTACTGAATATACTTCTCCTCTAGCCAATGCTAGTCCTAGTAGCAAAATAGAGATGGAATTATTGCAAGCTCTTACCCATGAAATCCGCACTCCTCTAACTACCATTCGCACCATGACCAGGTTGTTATTGAAAAGGAGCCAAGATTTTTCCTCCAAAGTAATCAAAAGATTACAAACTATAGATCGCGAGTGTACAGAACAAATCGAAAGGATGGAATTGATCTTTCGAGCTGCGGAATTAGAATCAACTACTCCTACTTCCCATCCTGTTCATCTAACTTCTTGTTGTTTGGCTACTGTATTACAGGAAAATATCCCCCGTTGGGAACAACAAGCTCAAAGACGCAATGTTACCTTAGAGATTGTTTTACCACAAAAACTGCCCCCAATTATCAGCGATCCTGCCATGCTAGATCGGGTATTAACTGGACTAATCGAAACTTGCACTCGCAGTCTATCCCATGGGGGAAATCTTCGGCTGACAATCTCTACCGCTGGCGATCGCTTAAAATTACAAGTTCTCTCCCATTGTAATCAGACTAATAATCCCTTCAAAGCTCTAGGTCAATTACTGATGTTTCAACCCGAAACAGGCTGTTTGAGTCTCAATCTTGATGTCACGAAAAATATGTTCCAAGCTTTAGGTGGAAAACTGACTGTCAGACAAAGATCCCGACAAGGAGAAGAATTAACCATCTTTCTTCCTTTAGGAACACAATCAATTAATAATCAACAGTTAACAGTCAATAGTTGACAGTTATCCGCTAAGATTTACTTGGTCATTAATTGATATTTCAGCGTTCATAATTCATAATTGACACGATCGACTAACACGATAAACTAAAATATGCTCGCTATTGAGGAAGGGAAATGGAGCTAGAATATCCTGACGATTTACAATATCTTGACAGTCACGAATATGTTCGCATAGAAGGTGAAATCGCCACCATTGGCGTTAGTGCCTTTGCGATTGATCAATTAGGTGATCTTGTGTTTATTGAATTACCAGAAGTTGGTGACGCCATAGAAATAGGAGATTCTTTCGGTACTATCGAATCGGTAAAAGCAGTAGAAGATCTCAAACCACCTGTCTCTGGGACTGTTATCGAACAAAATGAAATGGCGATCGAAACACCTGAATCTATTCAAGAAGATCCCTATGGAGAAGGCTGGCTCATTAAGGTACGGATGGATCATCCTGATGAAGAATTAACCGATGTTATGTCGGCTGCTGAATACCGCGCTTTAGTAGAAGGAGAAGATTGACATAAGACACATAATATAGAATTGCGGTGCCGGGATGGGGGATAACAGTTCAGTTTATGGTGTTGAACCAATAGAATCTTCGAACCCCCTTCCCCGTGCTGACTAGGAGAAGTAATATGCACCATTAGGAAGTGGTAAATAAAAGCGTCACTTTATCCCCAGTCATTTTATTCTCAGTCCCGAAACCTTACTTAAACGAGAATTACTACATATGGGATAATTACTGAGACAAGTTATTGAGTTTTATTGCCAAATTATTTATTAAAAAATGCGTTTTCAACCACCTATGACAATGATGGATTTCTTTCGCAAAAGTGAAGGAATCTGGTTTATTGAAAGAAGCGTACATCATTTTGATGTTACTCAAAACGAATCAGGTAGATCTAATCTCATTGTTGATGTGATTCATCCCGAAGATTCTAGAGTAGAAGAAGTATGTTCTCTCCAAGGAGTAGATATTGCCAAAGCTCAAGGTGGCGCTAGTTTCCGTTGGATGGCAACTACTGACGAAAAAGAACCCAATGAAAATTATGCAGCTATCTTAATTGATATTCCTGATGATGATACTGGATTAACAGGAAAACTAATCCGCAACAAAGGTTATGTAGAAGGGATTCCCGTTGTGAGTCGTTACTGGTTTGGGCAAGATGGTATTTTAACTATCAACACAGATTATGATAATAACCAGGGACAAGAACGCGCTTGGTTTATTAATGATGATTTTCGGGTTCGTGTGAGTACTACAAAAATGATGAATGGAATTAATCTGACAACTTGTTGTTCCGAACGTCGTTGTGTCTCTCTCGAAGCTTTAGCCAAAATGGT
>JAAUYH010077488.1_pt1 | contig 22242 bp, 29 predicted proteins | sample 7278061 | NCBI WGS metagenome assembly JAAUYH01 (sample SAMN14350203, study PRJNA611818) | marine sediment metagenome | isolation source: surface marine sediment (0.6m) | place: French Polynesia: Moorea | collected 2018-08 | reverse complement strand
GTACTCGCCTTCGAGTGCACCCAGCAGGCTCACCGGCGGGATACGCGGGACGTTGTTTTCCATGCCCATGCCGCCATTCCCGCTGAGATCGGCGGAAACGTAGGAGGCACGCAGGTCGCTCGTGAGCGAGAAGCCGTCATTGTCGATCAGCGGGAATACGATGTCGGCTTCAAAGCCGAAGAAGCTTGCATCGCGTTGAAGGATCTCGAAGACCGGCAACTCATCTTCTTCTTCGCCGGTGGCGCTCAGGAAGATGAAATCCTGGAACGATTGGTAATAGACCGACGCGCCAAACTGCACCGGCCCGGCTTCGCCGCGCACGAACGTCTCGATGCCCCAAGCGCTTTCGGTGTCGAGAGTGACGTCCCCGATCTCGAATTGCTGGGTCGCAATGTGCGGACCGTTGGCGAACAGCTCTTCGCCAGCGGGTGCGCGCTCGGACCGCGAAACGGTGACACCCGCTCGGACATCATCGCTGGGTGCGAGAACCAGCGAGAGAGCTCCAGAGAACAGGTCGAAGTCACGCTCCACGCCAAGCGTTGGAGCTTCGACATCGACCTTTTCATATCGGCCCGCTGCTTCAAGCTCGAGATTCTCGCTGAGGTCAAATTCCTGCACGGTAAAGAGCGCAAACTGGGTCGTCTCATTCGGCGCGACAAACGCCTCTTCGCCGATTGCCTGAAGATCGCGCGTGGTGAATTGGGCGCCAATGATCCCGCCGCCGCTCTGCACCAGCTCAGCACGCGCCTCGAACGTCTCGCTGTCATAGACGGTGCCGACTTCGGGGCCTTCGAACTCGGTGTGCGTGTAGTCCGAGTAACCGGCGCGAAGCTTGAGCCGCGAGAAGAAGCCGTCGCCCAGAGCGAAGTCGCCACGGAAATCAACCCGAAGCTGCTCGAGACCGATGGTGACGATTTCTTCTTCTTCCTCCTCTTCCTCTTCGGTTTCGCCGCCTTCACCTTCTTCCTCGCCGTGATGGTGCCCACCTTCGGGGTTACCAACCAGGCCGTAATCGGTGTCATAATAGGCGACCGAAGCACCGACGCTGGAATCGCCGAAGAAGAAGCTTACACCGCCGTGTGCGGTCCAGCTTTCGGTGAAGCTGTTCGGGATGAAGCCTTCCTGATTGGCGGCTTCGCGCAGCTCTTCAGCCTCTTCGAATTCGCCTTCTTCCTCTTCTTCGTCGGCATCGCCAAGCAGGTCAGCACGCAAATCGTCCGAGAGTTGGAAGCCGGGAATTTCGAGATCATCGGTTTCGCGGAACGAACCGCCGACTGTGAAGACAACACTCTCGCCGAGTGCAGCATCCAAAGTAGCGCCACCGCTGCGAAGATCGGAAACGGTATCAAAAGCGGTAAGACCTTCGACCCTGATCCCGCCCTCAGGCACCGCCACCGGGATCCGGCGATCGATCACATTGACCACACCACCGATCGCCTGGCTGCCGAAAAGCAGTGCACCAGGTCCGCGCAGCACTTCGATCCGCTCGACAATCAGCGGATCGACCGTGGTCGCGTGGTCAACAGAGGTGTTGCCCACATCAGCCGATCCCAGACCGTCGATCAGGACACGCACGCGCTCCCCGTCGAGACCACGCAGGATCGGACGCGAAGCGCCCGGAGTGAAGCTGGTTGCGGAAACGCCAGGTACCTTGATCAGGAGATCACCAAGCTGGCCGTTGAGATCGCGCTGAATGTCGTCAAGATCGATGACATCCTGTCCAGCAATAAAGTCGAGTTCCTCCAATCCGTCGGCGGCAACGATGATGTTGCCGCGATAGTGAGGATCGCCCTCATCTTGCGCGCTGTCGGAAGTGGTATCGCTGTCGTCATCCGCCAGGGCCGGGCTCGCCACAAATGCGAGCGAAAGCGCGCCGGCGAGCGCGATCCTGGAAGTAAGTGTCTTCATCGAGTTTTCCCGTCAATGATGATGTAATAACGTATCACGCGGCTAGCACTCGTGTGCAGGAGCGCAACCCCAAACGCGCTCACTTCGACGAAATGCAAATGCTGACGGACAATCGGCAACGCAGTGCGGCAAGAAAGCCACATTCGCGATTTGCGATGTCGAACAGGATCCGAGAATGGAGAAGAATGGAGCGGGCGAGGCGATTCGAACGCCCGACCCCAACCTTGGCAAGGTTGTGCTCTACCCCTGAGCTACGCCCGCTCACTGACGCCTCGCAGGACGGCGCATAGGCGCGTCTCTGCCGGGGAGGCGGCGCGATTAGCAGCGGGTTGCGGAGGCTGCAAGCCCAAAATTGACTCAATTAGCGCTTGATGATTGGCGCGCGACGCGCCAGCCACAAAGTGTGCTTCACAATCCGGCGACAGGCACCACATAGGACTGTGATCGCAGCGCATACTCACAGAATTACAGGAGCAACCCCTTGGCCAGCATGGGTCTCAACATCGAAGAGCAAAAGGCAGTCGACAGATTTCGCACAGAGGTGGTCGAACCTTCCCAGAGCAAGCTCGTCATCCTCGATTTTTGGGCCGAATGGTGCGGCCCGTGCAAGGCCCTTACGCCGACGCTGGAGAAGGTTGCAGCCGATTATGCCGACAAGGGCGTGATCCTCGCCAAGATCAATGTCGATGAAGAACAGTTCATTGCCAGCCAGTTCCAGGTCAAATCGATCCCTACGGTCTATGCAATGTTCCAGGGGCAACCCGTCGCCGACTTGTCGAGCGCGCGGACCGAATCCCAGCTGAAGCAGGTGCTCGATCAGATCCTCGAAAAGCTCCCGGTTCAGGCCGGGGCGGACGGTGCCGCCGGTCCACAAGGGCCATCTGCCGAAGAAATCGCACAATTCGTGGCGATGGGCGAACAGGCTCTGGGCGAAGGCGACGCCCAACGGGCAGCGGGCATCTTTGCCCAAGTTACCGAGTTCGCTTCCGACAATGCCGCCGCACATGCAGGCCTGATCCGGGCCATGATCGCGCTCGAACAAGTGGACGAAGCCAAGCAGGTGCTCGCCGCGGTCGAAGCGGATCCGAAACTTGCGAGCGATCCTGCGATCTCCGCGGCGAAAAGTGCACTCGAACTGGCTGGAACCCAGGTAGACGACGGTGAACTGGCTGGGCTCAAGTCCGCCGCCGAGGGTGCGCCGGGCGACATGGACGCCCAGCTTGCCTATGCCGAGGCTGCCTTTGCCGCAAACCAACGCGATGCGGCTGCCGAAACGTTGCTTGCGATGGTCGAAGCGGATCGCGAATGGAATGATGGCGCTGCTCGCACCAAGCTGCTCCAGATTTTCGAAGCCGTCGGTCTGGAAGACCAGTGGGTGGTCGCCACCCGCCGACGCCTGTCGAAAATCCTGTTCGGTTAAGCGACCCGATGCCGACCCGTCTTTCGATCTTTCCTCTTCCGGGCGCCGTCCTGTTCCCGGGCTTGCAATTGCCGCTGCATATCTTCGAACCGCGCTATCGGGCTCTGGTCGGGGACGCGCTTGTCCGCGACCGGCGGATCGCCATGATCCAACCGCAGCGATCTGAGGAAGGTGCACCGCTCTATCGCATCGGCTGCATCGGACGGATCGGTGAAATCGAAGCGATGGACGATGGGCGTTACAACCTGATACTCGAAGGCGAGAGCCGCTTCAGCCTGTTGCGCGAATTGGATGTTCCTACCGCGTTCCGACAAGTCGAGGCCGAATTGGTCGAGGACGACGAGAACGAAACGCTAAGCCACGCACAGCGGGGCGGGTTCGAAGACGAGGCTCGAAAGTTCGCCGACCGACAGGGCTACCGGGTGGACTGGGAATCGGTCGAACGACTCGACGATCAATCGCTTATCAACGGCGTTTCGCAGATTGCACCGTTCGATTCCGCATCGAAGCAGGCGTTGCTTGAGGCCGAAAACCTGTCGGCGCGATGTGAGCTGCTGGTGCAATTGATGCAGTTCTACGGACGCCGCGACGGCGACGAAGAAATCATCACTCTTCAATAGGGTCCGATGCTCGAACCGGCAGGCCTCGGAGCAATGTCGTCAGGATGATAAAGGAATTCCTCTCGGCATAGCTCTTGTTGTAGTTTTCGCTCTGAACGACAAGTACCGCGTCGAGATTGGGCACGATCGCGACGATATTCCCACCATTCCCTTTCATCATGAAGGCGCCTTCGAATCCGCGCTGCGAACGGATCGGGGTCGCCCACCAGAGATAGCCGTAATGGACATGCTCGCTTAGCGAATGGCGCGGCGTAAGCATGCTCGTCAGCCAGTCCTCCGGCAGGACTCGCTCTCCGTTCCATACCCCTCCCAGCATGACCATGCGGCCCAGCTTGAGCAGGGCCTCGTCCGAAATGGTAAGTTGTCCACCGGACTGGATTTCTCCACTGCGCGACCTGCGCCAATCGGCTCCGTCGATCCCGAGGGGATCGAACAAGCGGCGCTGGACGAAGCGATCGAACCGCTCACCGGTCGCCTTTTCGACCACTTGGCCGAGCAGAAACACGCCCGCCGTGCAGTAAGAGAACGGACCGACGCCTTCCCGATTGCGCTCGTATGCGCGTGCCGGCAGGCCGAGCACGAATTCGCGCCAAATGCGTTTGCGGTACATTTTCTCTTCCTGTCCGGGAGAGCGGCGGTCCCAATCGTTGCAATCGAGAGCGGAAGACATAGAAAGCAGATCGTGCACGGTGATCCGGTCAAACGGCGAACCCCGCAATGGCCCATCGAGGAAGGGCCAGACTCGGACATCGGTTCCGTCGAGCGATCCATCGGCGATCGCCGCCCCCACCGCCAGCGCCGTGATCGATTTGCCCGCAGACTTGATATCGACCCGATCACCCAAATCGCCCTTGCCGAACCGTTCGCGATAGACGGTCTCGCCGTACTGCGACGCGGCGACCGCTCGAATCTTGCCAAACTCGCCCGCGCGGATCCGAGCTTCGAGTTGCTCGATTGTGAGATCGGGAAGCGGTTGACCCATGGACGGCGCAGCGAGCGTCGAGCACACCATTGCGAAGAACGCACCGGCGATGCGGAAACGACCCATGATACCAACCTCCTGATTGCCGGGCGCTTGCGCCGAAGCCCATGAACCGAACCCGAACACTTGCGACATTTCGTCGCATCGCAGCGCTTTGTCGGACATCCAAAAATAACTAAACAGTTACTTATGGACATCGAGGCACTGCCGACCAAGGGCGAACGCACCCGCGCGCATATTGTTGCGACGGCCGCGCAGCTGTTCTGGCGTCGCAATTTTCACGGGGTTTCGGTCGATCAGGTCGCCGATGCGGCCGAGGTCAACAAGGCCACCGTCTATCGCTACTTCGCCGATAAACGCGACCTCGCTCTGGCCGTGGTCAAGTTCAACGGCGCGATCACGCTCGAAGTGTTCTTTGCAGCAACTTTCGACAAATATTCCGCTCCGCAAGACCGTCTCGCCGAGATCTATCGCCTTGCCTATCAGGCCCATGCCGCGATCCATGCGGACACCGGCGACGTGTTCGGTTGCCCGATGGTCGGCCTGGCGCTCGAACTCGGGCAGGATATGCCTGAGATACGCGAAGAGGCCGATCGGGTTTTCACCCAAGTCGAAGCGTATCTCGCAACCATCGCTCGCGACGCGCTGGCATCTCGCGGTGCGAGCGGCGATGCTGAAACATTGGGCCGCACACTGATGCAATTGCAGCACGGCGCCTTCGCGTCGTCCCGTCTTTCCGCCGACCCTTCGCGCATGCTCGACGCCGGGAAGGCGGCGCTCGCGCTTATCGGCTTCCCCGACACTCCCATACTGGAAAAGGAAGACTCACGCCCATGAACCTGCCAGTCTACGCCGCTGCACTCGGTGCGTTCCTGATCCTCTTGCAGGCCGGCCTGATGCTGACGGTCGGATGGCACCGCACCAAGGGACAGTTCATCGGAATCGGCGAGGATCGCGAACTGGAACGCAAGGTGCGGCGCCACGGAAACCTCGCCGAGAATTCCGGATTGTTCCTGGTCGTGATCGCTCTGTTTGAAATGCTTGTGGGCCAGTCGACTTTCGTTCTCGTCCTGTGCGTTATCTTCGCCGTCGCCCGATCGTTGCACGCGCTGGGCTTCTCATCGCTCGCCGGCTCCCACGGCGAGGATCTGACCGGAGGGCGCAAGGCTTTCGCCGGGATGCGTGCGCTTGGCGCCTTCGGCACTGCAGGCGTCGCTTTTGGATCCGCCTGGGGGATTGCCAGCACGCTGGTCTAGGCGATCCCGAAAGCGCCCTTCAGCCCGTCGATCACATATTGCGCCGCAAGCGCCGCCAGCAGCACCCCCAGCAGCCGCGTGATTACGGCTTCGACCTTGTCGCCGAGCAACCGGATCAGCGGCCCGGCGGCGACCAGCGCAGCAGCCGTCAGGGCAAGCACCAACCCAAGAGCTGCAAACACCTCGATCGTCTGTTCGAGCCCATCGGCCTCATTCATCAGCAGCATGACCGCGGCAATCGCACCGGGACCCGCCAACATCGGCATAGCCATCGGGAAGACCGATACATCCTCCACTTCGGGATCGGCATTGACCTTGTCGGCTCGTTCGGTCCGACGCTTGGTGCGCTTCTCGAAGACCATCTCGAACGCGATCCAAAACAGCATCAATCCGCCCGCAATCCGAAAGCTGTCGAGCTCGATATGCAACGCACCCAGCAGATCCTCTCCAAAAAAGGCAAAGATCAGCAGAATGACCGCCGCAATCGCTGTTGCCCGCAGGGCCATGATCCGCGCCTGAGCGGGGCTCGCCTCTTTTGTCAGGCCGGCATAGATCGGCGCGCAGCCCGGCGGATCGATGACGACGAACAGCGTGATGAAGGCGGAAATGAAGAGTTCGGGCAAGACCATGCGGTCAAGGCTTTCCTTGCAGGCTGAGGATGAGGGTGCGGCTTACGCCGCCCCTCATCATTGTTCAGCTGGCGATGCAAGGCTTTCTTCTACGGCCGTCACCCACTCGCCTTCGTAAAAGTACTCCGCGGCGACAAATTTTGTGCCGTCGGTTCGGTGCTCCCAACGCCAGCGCAAGGTTCCATCGCGCGAAAGCTGTGCGTCGCTTCTGCCATCCTCGCCGATTGGAATTGCGGGTGGAGGAGGCACGGCTTCCCCGCCACGAGGACAGGTAGCGACCAAACCAAGGATCGAATCGATCGCCGTGACGACGATATCGCCATCCTCGAATTCGCGGCGCGGCGGCGGCTGGGGATCGTCTCGCCCGGCCACGTCGTAGCTCCATTTGTAGCTGTTGTCGGGTTGTCGCACCCAGGTCGTCACGTAGTTGCCGACGAAGCCTTCTTGATCGCGGAACCGTCCGACGCTCAGCGCGAGTGCGCCGTCGCAGCTCATCACGACCGTTCTCGGACCCCATTCGACGGGAGTTTCGGGATTGGGCAATTGCGACGCCAGGGCCGCATAGGCGACCGGTCCGTTGCGACCATGGAGGAGCGCACCCGAAGCGGCGAATTGCCCGGCTGCCGTGTATTGCCCCTGCGCCTTGGCCTCGCGCGCATAGGCAACCTCGGTGGCAACGATTGTGCTGGGCTGCGCCTTTCCGGGCGCGTTGGACAGCGCACGTTCAATGACGCGCGGAGGCGGACCCTGGCGGGGCGCGGCGCAGGCTGAAATCATGACGGCGACTAGGGTCGCACCGGCAATCTCAATCTTTCTCACGCAGATCCCCTCACAATCTCGTCTTCCATGAACCGTTCGCTGCTACGCTCCATAACCTGAACATAGCCTTCGCTTTCGGCGAACAATGCGCGAAAAATCCTTTGCCGTAACAACTGCTGCGGTGGGAACCCTTACAACCCTTCTGGCGCGTCGAACCCGGCATTGCGATAGGCCGCGACGAGGGTGTTGCGCAGCAATACCGCAATGGTCATCGGCCCAACACCGCCCGGAACCGGCGTGATCGCGCTGGCGACTTCGCTCGCCTCTTCAAAGGCAACGTCACCGACCAACTTGCCCTTCTCCTTGCCCGGTTCAGGCGGCAACCGATTGATCCCGACATCGATCACCGTCGCCCCATCCTTGAGCCAGGCCTTGCGGATCATCTCCGGCCGACCAACTGCGGCAACGACGATATCCGCGCGCTTCACCACAGCGGGAAGATCTTTCGTACGGCTATGCGCAATCGTGACCGTCGCATTGGCGTCGACCAGCAGCTGCGCCATCGGTTTGCCGACAATGTTCGAGCGACCAATCACCACCGCTTCAAGGCCCGATAGGTCACCCAGCCGATCGGTCAACAGCATCATGCAACCGAGCGGCGTACACGGGACAAAACCCGACTGGCCGACACTGAGCCGCCCGGCATTGATGACATGGAAGCCGTCAACATCCTTGTCCGGACTGATCGAAGCGATGATCGACTGCTCGTCAAGGTGAACGGGCAGTGGCAACTGGACGAGGATTCCGTCGACTGCCTGGTCGTTATTGAGCCTCTCGACCAAGGCCAGCAAATCCGCTTCGCTTGTCTCGGCGGGTAGGCGGTGCTCGAAACTCTCCATGTTGGCAGCGACCGTCGCCTTGCCCTTGCTGCCCACGTATACCTGGCTGGCCGGGTCCTCACCCACGAGCACAACTGCCAGACCGGGCTTGCGCCCGGCCAACGACGCGAATTCAAGTGCATGCTCGCCGACGCGCTCGCGCAGGCGCGCAGCAAAGGCTTTTCCGTCGATCCGTGTTGCTGACATTTCGTGCAGGCGCTCAGTAGGCTACGGCGAGGTTTCCGATAACGATCAGCACGATCTGCAACAGCAGAATGAGCACCAGCGGCGAAAAGTCGATCGCGCCTGTTGCCGGCATGACATTCCGGATCGGTCGCAAGATCGGGTCGAGCAGACGATTGATCGATTCGTAGACTTGCCGCAGGAAATCGTTGGAAGGGCTGATGACGTTGAATGCGAACAGCAGGCCGATCACGAACTGAATGATGATCAACATGACGAACGCCTGCGTCAGCAGCGAGACGATCTGGTAAAGTGCGTCTAATCCTTGCATCGTTTGGATAACTCTCGTTCTCTCACGCAGGCATGCGCTCTGCGCCAATTTTGTCCCGTTGAGGGCGTATTACATAGCTAATACGGCTTTAGCCACCCCTCACAAGCGTCCCGGCGCCACGAGCCGTAAAGAATTCGAGAAGCATTGCATGTGCCACCCGACCATCGAGCACAACGGCCGCTTCGCATCCGGATTCGACGGCGCGCACGCAGGTCTCAAGCTTGGGAACCATCCCGCCGCTGATCACACCGTCCTTGCGAAGCTGGTCGATATCGGAGGGAGTCAGATCGCTCAGCAATTCGCCGTTCGCGTTGAGCACACCTGCGACGTCGGTGAGCAGGAACAGTCGCGCCGCACCCAGTGCAGCAGCGATCGCCCCAGCCATCGTGTCCGCGTTGATATTGTAGGTTGCTCCATCCTCTCCACCCGCGATCGGAGCGATGACAGGTATCATCCCGGCGGCGACGGCCGTATCGATAACGCCGGTATCGACCTCGGCAGGTTCGCCGACGAAACCGAGATCCACCAGCCTTTCGATATTGCTCTCGGGATCGCGCGTGGTGCGCTCGACCTTTCGTGCTGTCACCAGCCCGCCATCCTTGCCGGACAGGCCTAGCGCTTTGCCACCGGCCTTGCCGAGCCAACCGACGATTTCCTTGTTGATGGCGCCCGACAGGACCATCTCTGCAACCTTGGCCGTCGCTTCGTCGGTAACCCGCAGACCGTCGACAAAGGTGGTTTCAACACCCAGTTTCGCCAGCATTTCACCGATCTGCGGTCCGCCGCCATGCACCACGACGGGATTGATCCCAACTGCCTTGAGCAGCACGATGTCCTCCGCAAAGTCGCGCGCCGCCTGCGGATTGCCCATCGCGTGCCCACCGTACTTCACCACAAAGGTGCGTCCCGCATAGCGCTGGAAGTAGGGCAGCGCTTCGATCAGCACCTCGGCTTTGGCCAGCGTGGTCTGGTCGCCGTCAGCAATCATAGCTTTTCGCTTTCCCCAACATGCGCGTTCAATAGCGTTGCAATCGCCGGTGCGCTTAGCCGCTTGGCACCCAACTGCAAAGCGGTGGCTTGCAGCGACAGACCGTTGCGCCTTTCGAATTTTGCACTTGGCACTGTAACCGTTTGTTGATTGAGTGCGAATCGCCTGCTGTGCGGCACGGGATCGCGCCGTCAGGATTGCTTGAAACGGAGGAAATTCACTATGAACACCACTCGCATCAAGGGCTCGATCGCTCTCGCAGCTGCGGCAGGTCTCGCTGCGGCCTGCTCTGGCGGAGCCGACGCACCGACCGAAGCCAATGCAGGCGAAGGTGCCGCCACGACCGAAGCGGAAGCTTTGGCAGCTGCGGGCAGCGGCGAAAAGGAAAAGTGCTACGGCGTTTCCAAAGCCGGCGAAAACGACTGTGCCGCAGGCCCCGGCACCAGCTGCGCGGGCACAAGCGTGGTCGACTATCAGGGCAACGCCTGGACCTATGTCGATGCCGGCACCTGCCTGACGATCGAGACGCCGAATGGCACCGGGTCGCTTGAGCCGATCGAGGCCTGATTTGGCTTGAATGGACTGCGAGCTCGCGCTCGCAAGGCTTGGAATTCGAGGCCGCCGGAAGCGATTCCGGCGGCCTTTTTCGTTGATGCCACCCGGTTCGCATGGCGGCGCGCGCGCGGCGCTGCTACTGTGGCAGCATGCTCAAACGCCGATCCAATGTGGTGCCATTCGGACGCAGGCGCCGCCGCGACCGGCTGCTCACCTGGTGGGTATTGTGGCGCGTTCCGGCTCTGCTGCTGATAGTGATGGCAGCATGGTGGTTCGGGGTGCGTCCGGTGATGGAAGAACAAGGCTGGGTCCGGGTCGATCGCGAATTCGCCATTTGCGGCGCGAGCGGAGCGGGCGCTGTCGGCTGCGTAGTCGATGGCGACACACTGATCATCGGATACGGAAACGACAGGCGTCGGATCCGTTTGACCGGCTACGACGCTCCCGAACTCGATGGGGCCTGCAACGCGGAAAGCGAAGCGGCGATCCTGGCCCGCGATGCCCTGCACGCATGGCTCGGTAACGGTGCGTTTGAATGGAACGGAGCGGACGCCCCACCTTATGACCGGTATGGCCGCGAATTGCGCGCAGTCCGCCGCGCAGGCGCCGATGGCAAACGCGAATACCTCGCCGAAACGATGATCGAACGCGGACTTGCAGCCGAAAGCGGTTGGGGAACCGAGTCCAAGGACTGGTGTATGGGGCAATGAAACCACGGTCGGCCTCCATCGCAGCCGGCTCAGCCTATTTCGCCATCGTTTTCGGATTCGGTTCCTTGTTGGGCACCATTCGCATGCTCTGGGGTGCTGCGGCACTTGGCGAGACATTGTTCATCCTGATCGAATTGCCGGTCATGCTGCTCGCCAGCTTCGCGACGGCGAGCTGGTTAGTCGGGCGCTTAGCGATCGCGTCGACTTCGCAAGCGGCAATCATGGGCGGCCTCGCCTTCGCCCTGCTCATGGCCGCAGAATTGGTCCTCGTCGGATTCCTCTCACCTGGAGCGCCAATCGAGATCGCACAAGAATGGCTGGCCGGAATCGCAGCACCACCAGGCGTCTACGGTTTCCTCGGCCAGGTTGCCTTCGGCTTGATCCCGCTGGCGATAGTCCGGCTCAGCCGATCCTAGTCTTCGGTTTCGACCTTTCCATCGGTCTCCACACCTTCGGGAGCGGTCGGGGTCATCGCGGTTTCGGGCAAATCGACCTGAACCTCTTCGGGATCGGGATCGCGCGCGATCAGTTCTCCGCCACTTTCGTCGGTTGCGCCGACTTCATAGCTCGTTTCTTCCGCTTCCCCGGTGCAGGCGGCGAGCGCAAGCGCAAGGATTGCGGCGGAAGGAATTCTGGCTTTCTCCATTTTGGGACCTCTCAAGACATTGCAAAGTATGCTGGGAGAGAGTGACGCATCGCCTCTTGCGTCACTCTCGAATTTCCGCGCTTCGATCCCCCATCCAAGGCACGGAAACAACGGCCCATCGGTGCATAGGCGATAGGGCCGAGCGGCGTTTCAGCGCATCTGTCGGGCGATCGCCCGTGCCAACTTCGCACTCCGCCGAGCAGCAATCGCCGCCCCGATCGCTGCAATTCCGGCTCGCCGAAAGCGTTTGCGGCGTGAAAGGGCCGCGAAAGGAGAAGCGCGGCGAATCCCGAGCGTTCGGCTACGCATGAACTGCTCCCTCTTCGGCTTTTTCCAACATCGCAGCTATCTCATCCAGAAGGCTCAAGCGCTGCTTCTTCAGCCGCTCCTGATGGCTGTCGCTGCAAGGTTCGACGTGCGCCTCGATCCGATGGATGGCTCGATTGACCGCGTGGTAGCGCCCGGCCAAGTTACAGAAATGCGCATCGCCGAGCTTGAGCCGATGCAGAGCCTCTGCGTCGTGCGGAAACTCGTCGTGCAACTGGTGCGGTGTGTGGGCTGACATAGGCAAGATCTCCCGTCGAATGTGGGAAATGGCTACGGGCCGGAGCGAAGCCGGTCTTTGATGTGAGTCAAAAGCCCAACCAAGCGTTCGTATTCGTGATACCCTGACGGGTGATCGACTCGGAGGAATAAGGAGGGCCCCATGAATCGCGACGACATGCTCGCCAGGATCGAGACCTTGTATAGGGGGCGCGCAACCGGCGACCTGTCCCAGTTTCCCAACGTCCTCGCACCACACGCGGAGTTTCGTTATGTCGGCGATGGGAGCATTGTAAGCACCTTGCCGGGTGGCCGGAGCGACAAACCCGAAGACGTTGCGCAAGACCTGTTCCAGAAGCTCGATATGCTGGATCGGCGAATGGAATCCGCGACGGTCGAGGAAGACCGCGCAGCCGTGCATTGGCGCGTCGTTATGCGCTTCAAGGGCGGGGAGCCGTTCGAATTGGAGTTGTTCGACCTGTGGGAGTTCGGCGAAGACGGACGCATCACCAAAGGCATCCAATTCTTTGATACCGCCAAGGTTATGGACGAAATGGACGATGCAGATATGGCGCGATCAGCAAGCGAGACGCGCGAGGCCGTAGAGACCGCGAAGCACGACGCCGCGCGGGTCGATTCGATGGATTTCGGGATCGGGTCGCGCTGACCGCTGGTTCCCCGCATCTTCACTTGCTGGTAGGGAGCTTTATGCCCGCTACCAAGACTCCTAAGTTCGCACCCGTCCTGTGCTTTGGATTGCTCGCTGCCTGTGCCGCGACCGAACCCGACCCGGCCACAGATCCGGCCAGCCCACAGGACCAGTTCTGGTCCGCGCTCAGCAGCCACTGCGGAAAAGCCTACGCCGGGCGACTAGTCAGCAATGACGATGTTGATGCCGACTTCGCGACTGCAGAAATGCGGATGCATGTGAGCGAGTGCAGCGACGCTCGCATTGCGATCCCCTTTCATGTGGCTACCGACAGCGGTTGGGACCGCTCCCGAACCTGGCTGATCACTCGAAATGACGCGGGTGGGCTGAGACTTAAGCACGATCATCGACATGAGGACGGCGAACCCGACTCCGTCACCATGTACGGGGGCGACACTGCGGAGGAAGGCACCGGCCGAGCGCAATCCTTCCCGGTCGACGAAGAGAGCGTTGCACTGTTCCAGCGTGAGGACCTGTCCGCCTCGATTACCAACACATGGTCGATCGAAGTCGATCCAGCAGGAGCCGATAACGGCAAATTCGCGTACCAGCTCCGGCGTACGTCCGAAGACGGCGCTCCAGAGGATCGAAACTTCCGCGTCGAGTTCGACCTTAGCAATGCCGTAGAAGCACCTCCGCCCGCCTGGGGTTGGGAATAGCTCAGCCACATCACGGGGCGGATCCGCGAACGCGCATCGGCGGGATCAATGCCCGGCTTGCTCCAGCGTTTGCGCGCTCCGCAGCATCAGCTCGGCGGCGATCTGGTAATGCGCCGCTTTGTCGAATTCGTAGAGGCAATCGAGCAGCGCCTCGAAGTTGCGTTTCCAAACGTAGAACCGCTCCCGGAACTGCTCCTGCCTCTCGGGGTCGTCGGTGGATTCGATCAAGCGAATGATGCGGAAGTAGGCCTCACTGTAGGCATCCTTGAATGCCTGGCGCAGTTCGGCAACCTTATCGGCCAATTCAAACGGGTCGGTCAGGTCCACGATCTCGCGCAAAGCGGTAATGAACTGGAGATCGAGACTACTGCCTGCCCCCATCAGTTCGATGGCCGATCTGACAGCCCTGGCGCGTGCCTCAAGACTGTCGGCACGGTTTGCGTAGGATTGGTTGTACGCCTCTTGCGAAGGAGTTGTCATGGCGGCTCCCCTGTGTCCCATGGGAGCCATATTGTCTCAAATCCAAGGCGCGAGTGAGGCAGGCCTAGCCACCCCAGTCGCCCACTTCGTCGCCAGCCCAATCGCCGCTTTGCAGGCCGGAGGTCATGCCGAGATTGGCACGCACCGCGGGCGGCGCTCGGTTGATATCGCATCCCGCGCTTTCCACGTTCTTGAAAATCTTCGCAACGCGAATGCCAGTCGAGAAACTGGGTTCCCTCATTTGGCCGTTGGGCAGTTGGTGGTCTTCTGCAATCGCAACCAGCTTATCGAATTGTTGGGTGCAATAGGACCCCCAGCCATCGACGGCTTCCTTTGGCAGGTCCGCCCCGCTGTCGCCGCTTGGGCCATCGCCGAGCATCCCGGCCGAATACATCACGCCCAGCACGACCACCGAGCCTCCAAAAAACACCTTGCCAAACATGGCGGCACCCTCCTCGTACGACTATCGTGGAAGTTCATCCCAAATATCGGTAAAAGCGCGATTAATCGTCGGTTTGACCTACTGGCGGATAAGGTATGGCCGACCCGTGATCGACGCTGATGCTTTCCTGGAGTCGAAACCGGCCTTCGCGGTCGATCCATTGCCACACATGAATGTAACGTGCGCCGCCGGTCTGGACCCATCCCGCGTCGTCTCCATGCCATTCATGGAAGGTATGATAGCCGCGTTCGAGAACGCCCCACTGGCCAAGCGGCGTGACCGACCGGGTGCCGGGCACAAGCAAGCGGCGGTTCTTGTAGCCCTGATTTGCTCCTCCCTCGGCCCGCGCCGCGCATTGCTGTTCGAAGCCGGCGATAAACGCCGCGCGCGACGAAACGGGCTGGCCGGCCAGGTCGTGTAGCATGCGAAAATCTTCGGTCAGCATGCCGCGAAGCTGGTGAGGTTGGCACCCTTCGAACGCAGCCCAAAACAGCTTGGCATCAAGTTCGGCAATCTGCTCGCGCGCCGATTCAATCGGCGGTATCGGTTGCGGCTGTACGGCGTCGGGGGCAACCTGGACGAGCATCAGAGCAAGCGCGCCAGACATCGGCATCTCCTTGGAGGTGTATTACATCGAGAATACGCAAGAGTCGTTGGGTCGCAAGCGCGAAAGGCCTTGCCTCGAAACCTCTTTTTACGATATATCTTAGATATGATGAAAGTGGATGCAGTTCCCGTTCCCGAGGGCAGTTTGCTGGCTGAATTCGGATCGCCCGCCGCTTATCGCGATTGCTTTCGGCGCCAAGCCGGCGAAGCGGTTTCTCTCGAACAGCTCATCGAGAGGTTCTATTCCAGCCCGGCCTTTCGCCCCGAACGGATCCTGCTTGGACTGATCGGAAAAGGAGCGGACGACACGGATGCGAAAGCGGTGGCCCGTGGCGAAACAGGGCAGTTCGCCGCTTGGAATGTGGTCGATCGGCGGCAGGACGAGATTCTTTTGCAGGATTTCCGCGGCTCAACCGCAAGCTGGCTCTGCGTTCGAAAACAGGCGGACAAGACCGATTTGTTGTTCGGAAGCTGGGTGGGCGAGCCGGACCGCACCGTTGTCAAGGCGCTCTTGCCGTTCCACAGGTGGTATTCGCGGATGCTGTTACGTGGTTTCGTCTAGGGCTTTCCCCGAGCCGACATTGGCGGTTAAGCGTGCCAGATTCGCTCGATGCGGATTGTGGCAATTGTATTGTTCTTGGCGGCCCCGTGCATGTCGCCGACAATGGCCGAGAAGCCTCATCGCGATATCGAGCGCGCCCATTTCCCGATCTGCTCCGGATCCCACCGGATCACCTGCGTCGTCGATGGCGACACGATCTGGTATCGCGGGTCGAAGATCCGCATCGCCGATATCGACACTCCTGAGGTCTCACGCCCCGGTTGCGAGCGCGAAGCCGCAATTGGACGCCGAGCTATGGTACGGATTCAGGCGCTGCTCAACGCGGGAGCATTTACCCTGTCTCCGGCCAGCGATGGGCGCGATGTCGATCGTTTCGGGCGCAAGCTACGTGTCGTGATGCGCGATGGCATGAGCCTGGGGGAGACGCTGATCGCGGAAGGTCTCGCCGAACGGTGGGGCGGGCCGAAAGTGGCCTGGTGTTGATTCCCGGCGAGGTGGCGGGCCGAATTCGACACATCTCCCCCCCGAAGCAACCAAAGTTCTTCGGCTGAAGCGGGGATCGGAAACGCAAGGTCGGGCTGCCACCGTGGCTTGTGGGATACCACGGCCGCAGCCCTATGGGTTTTCACATCAGGCCGCGTCGGCGCGTGCCCTTGTGACGATGGCGGAAATCTCGTCGAGCAATGCGAGCCGCTGCTTCTTGAGCTGCTCGGTGCGCTCGTCGCTTGCAGCTTCGGTCTCGGCTTCGATCCGGTGCACCTGCCGGTTAACCTCGTGATATTCGTCGGCCCGCCGAGCGAAATGCGCATTTTCGGCTTTCAGTCGCGTGATCAATTCGCGGTCGCGCTTGAAGACCGTGGTGAGTTCGTTGGGCGTGTGCTGGGACATGTGAGGCGTTCTCCCCTGAAGTTGACAAATCAACCTTAGGCGGGAGTCGCCCCGCGGGAATTGACGTGAGTCAAAAAGGGCGCCCTGCGGTGCGCGAATGCCCTAACCTTTCCCGAGTTCCTCGATCTCGCTGGCCAGCGAAGCGTAGTCTCGGTGACCCGTATTGGGCGCAATACGCTCGGCCCACATTGCGTCGATCGCGTCGCCAACCGATTGCGGCAGCGCATCGGCCTTGCTGCCCGCCGCCTGAACCTTGCTCGAATCGCTGTTGGCCGGGATACCGCACTTCTCCTCGAGAATTGCGCAGATCATCCCGTCGTCGAAGCGGTCCTTGTATTCGACCATGAACGCGCGCGACGTCCTTTCCAGGACCAGCGCTTCGATCGCGTCGGTCAGCTCGATCTCGCAGAAAGCCGCGAGGCGCCGGATGGCCTCGGGCTTGTTCTTCACCATCCAGCGGTAATTCATCAGCAGTGTATCGGCCTCGTGCCGCCGCGCGTACCAGCTCAGCAGATGGGTGAAATAGTCGCAGCCTCCCGGTCCGCCGCCCATGAACAGCGGCATGAACGCCTCCATCGAAACGGAGTCGCGCTTGAGATGCCATCCGTTGAAGAAGCGATAGAAGGAGACGTAGCATTCCTTCGGATCGCGCAAAGTCACGACATAGCGCTGTCCGGCAGGCAACCGCTCGTGGTCGCGATGCGATTTGAAGCCGCGCGGCGCAGCACGCTGCACCGCGGTCATGTCGAAATCGAGCAGGTAGGCGGTGTCCTCCCACGGGACGACGCGGCTGATATCGTCAAAGTCCATGTCCCCGCCCGCGGCACCGGTGCGCAGCTGGTGGAACATCTGCTGCGTCATGGTCGTGCCGCTCTTGGCCCAGCTGGTGATGAAGACGTCGCGCGGCGAGCCTTCGGGCAACGGTTCGTAGGGACGAAAGTTGGGCCGTTCGCCCGCAGCGGCGATGCCCATGATTTCGCCGAATCCTTCGACCGTGGTTGCCTGTCCGATCAACTCGCCCATGCGCGCGCTTCCTCCCAGTGTTGCGCTTGTCCGCAGGCTTGCGACTGTCGCGCGTCCCGCACTCTGGCCAGGGGTTTAGGGGACGCGAGGGCTGGCGAGCAAGGGTGCGGGTGGCCTATGCGTGCTCCATGGCCAAGGTGATCGCCCGCGCAGTGCCCGATGGCAGCCTGCTCGCCCAGTTCGGCGGACCGGCCGACTATCGCGACTGCTTCTCCCGCGACGTGCCGGGCGAAGTCTCGCTGCCCGACTTCATCGAGCGGTTCTATCGCAGCGCGGCGTTCCGGCCCGAACGGGTCGTGCTCGGCCTGATCGGGCGCGGCGCTTCGGACGCGGATGCCCGCGCGGTTGCGCGCGGCGAGGCGGACGGGATTGCCGTCTGGAAGGTGGTTGAGCGACGCGATGGCGAAGCGCTTCTCGAGTCCAAAGGGACCGGCACGGCGAGCTGGTTTGCCGTGGAGCCGCTGGACGGCGGAACGCGCCTGCTGTTCGGATCGTGGGTCGGCAGTATCGGGGAGTCGGGCTGGAAGGCGATGCTGCGACCGCATGTCTGGTACTCGCGCTTCCTGCTCGCCGGCGTCGCCGGCGGCTGACGCCCCGCCGAGCGACCCGCCGCGCGCGCGGGGCGCTGCCGAATGCAAGCTTTCGGTGAGACATGGACCGCATGTTACACGGTCCTGGGCAACAAAACCGGCCCGTACCGAAAGCGCCGAAAAGGACGCATCGAGCGAGGCGAAAGAGCGGGTTACCGGAGAGCAGGCCACAGTCGGCAACCTACCGCGCCGCTGGGGGTGTAGGAAAGCGGAGCGCGCGCCGGACGCTGCACCCGCCAGGCCTCGCTATGCGCTACTCCCAGCCGAAATCGCGCTTGATCTCGGCCACGACCTCCGGGTCCAGCTCGCTGAACAGCACGCGGGTGGTGCGGTGGCCGTGCATGAAGCCGTCGCTGTCGCGATAGGACCAGTCGGAGACTTCGATCAGCGGTACGATTACGAAGTCGCGAAAGCGGTAGCCTTCGGAATGCGGCGAGTTGGCGAGCTGCCCCTCCAGGAAGTCGCCATCGCGCCGGACATTGTCGACCCAGATATGCTCCCACCCGTCGAGCGGGAACTTGAACGCGATATCGCGCGTGCCCAGCGGCGGGTCGGCGAGCACGTCGAGCCACTCGTCGAGCGTCGCGTTGGCCTCCGCCTTGGCTGCGTTCATCGCCTCGTCTTCGGCGGGAAGCTCGACGATCGGATCGGGCTCGTCGGAGTCCTGCGCGAGGGCGGGCGCAAGCGGCGCAGCGGTGAGCGCGAGGCTCAGCGCAAGGAGCAGTGAACGCTTTCGCATTGTGGTGATCCCCTGTTGATCTGATCCGAAGAGATAACAGGAATGTATGACCAATCCACTTTCATCCCGCTTCTACGGGGCGGGTTGTTGCTGCTTCTCGACGGGATCGAACGCCTGGCAGCCTACCCGATCATGCCGGGGTCCGGCCTCATTGCCCCATTTCGACGAAGGCGTCGGCCACTTCCATCATTGCATCGGAGGCCTTGTCGAGTGCCGCTGCCGCTTCGAGACGGCCGGCCAGCTCGCGCAGCATATCGATACGCTCTTGGAGTTCGGCCAGATGTCGCCCGAACTCTTCAATCGCCGCCGCGTCCGGGTTTGGACCGAGCGCGGTCCAGGCGTCGCTTGCCATCCGCGCAAAGGCTTCGCGCATGTTGTCCGACAGTTTTCTCGCCTTGCTCGCCATGGCCGCGTCATCGAGATGATTGAAGATATCGCGCAATTCCTGCCCATAGTCGCCGGGGAATGTCCGCGAGAAATCGTACAGGTCTGCGCCCAGTTTGGAGGCCTCGGCGCGCTCTTTGTAAGCGTTGGCGCGGTGCCGGAAGCCAGTGTTCCTGAAACCTTCGGAGATCGTGGTCATGATATCCTCTCTCGCATCCTAGAAGCGCGCATGGGTTGAACGGGAAGGCGGGCCGGGCCCTTACTGCCCAAGCTCCACATAGTAGTCGGCCATATCCATCATCGCGTCGTAGCCTTTGTCGAGGTCCACCGCCGCTTCGAGATGGTTGGCGAGCCTTCGCAGCGAGCCGATATGCGCCTCAAGACGGAACAGATCCATGCGGAGCGCATCCATCTCTTCCCAATCCCAGTCTGTTCCGAGAGCGCGCCAGGCGTCCCGCGTCATCTGCGGAAACGCCGCTCGCATTCTTTGCGACAGGTCCCGCGCCTTCGCCGCCGAGGCCGGGTCGTCGAGATTGTCGAGAATGTCCCTCAGTTCCTGACCATAGTTGCCCGGAAACTTGCGCGAGAATTCGTAGAGATGGTCGGCGGCCATTTCAGCGGCCTTGGCGCGCTGATTGCGGGCTTCGGCGCGATAGTCGAAGGCCAAATTCCTGGCGGCTTGGGAGGGGCTGGTCATGGTCTAGGGCCTCGCGATCGCTGTCGGAAGCGAGGGTCTAGCACGGGGGCAGGCCGCAAACCTTGGAAGGACGCGTCAGTGGGGGCTGTTAGCGAGCGCGAACCTCATAGGGAGGAGTGGGCGGTTTGGCATGGTGGTTGTCCCTGTTGTTTGGCCGATGGGAAGTAGCCGAAAGGTATGACCAAATCGTCGCACTCATGGTTTGGGACGTATGCAAGCAAGCTTCCCTCCTCGTCCGCTCACATAATAGATTGTAGGCTTGGCTGCGAATGCACCAACGGCCGAGGTTAGATGAGCCAAGCACGGCGCGGTTTGCTTGGCCAAATCAATGCGCTGCTTCGCTGCCATTGCGGCATCGGAGCCGGAAGAGAGTGACGCTGGAGAATGTATAAGAAGAAACGCCCTCAGCGATCAATTCGTGAGAGGTTGTTGATTATCCATTATTGAGACTCTTCAGGTTCGACAAATACCTGACGGGGCTTTTGATACGAGCTCTTCTCTGATCAATATAAACCCGACCAAGTTCGAGAGCCACGCCGCCAAGCGCTATGACTCCACCGACGCCAGCAGCAGCAAGTAAGGACCCTCCAACCGTGTGGGCCGCGATTGAGCCAACGGAACTAGCAATGACTGATTTTTCATTGAACAGGACAGATAAACTGCGTTGTGCCGTTTCGAAGCCCCAGAGCTTTCTTGCCTCTTCGTACCTCTCTATCTTTTGCGCCAGAGAATCTTCGATATAAGCTTTGCTTTTCCCATCAAAATTTTCTTGGAAAAAGAGACGGAGGTCACGCAACGCGTTTCTCGCGAGTTGGTCTTCACGAAATTCGACAACCTGCTTCCACGAGGTCTTCTCGGGATCAATGAGTTCCAATCCCGCAAGTGATGCGTAGAACCGTTGAGAATCATTTGCCTTGGCGTCATCCAATTCTTCGTTGGAGAACAGATTCCAAATGGGGACGTTGCCAAAGCCATGATCATCCATCACTTTGATCGAAGCTGTCGCGGTCGCTTTCAGCAATGGTTCGACGTCGAACTGTCCGGATTCGATATCATCCGCCAGCTTGTCGAGATCAACGCCGAGTTTTTCATTCATAAATTTGGCGAATTCTCTAGCGTATGAGTTCTCTCGAAAGCTCTTACGACTAGCAGGTGAGGAAAGCTTATTCGCGATCTGGTAGATGAAATTGGCATTGACCAAGCTGGTGTAGATTGCCGGCCCATCGGACCCAAGCAAACTCTTCACCACACTCTCATCAAACCTAGCGTCGTCAAACGGAATATATCCGCTATCGGTATTGCTTTGAGAATGGAACAGGGAAGTGCCAAGATCTAAAGGGCATACTCGATCAAAGTAAAGAGCCGCCTCTTTAGGCGGCCCCATAGCCACAATCTTATCGAGACCCTGCGACATGGATATGGGCTTGTCTCACTCCGCCGCTTGCACCGCGCTTTCGCCAAACATATCCGGGCCGCCTTCTTGCGCGCCATCCTCGTTGACCGCCTTAGCCTTCTGACGCTTGTCGAAACTCGACCACACCTGCTTCCAATCACCGGTCGTCGCGCCCTTGGAATATTCGGTTGCACGGGTCTCGAAGAAGTTGGCGTGCTCGACACCGTTGAGCAGCGGGGTCAACCACGGAAGTGGGTGATCCTTGACCATATAGGCGGGCGGCAGGCCAAGTTGCTTAAGCCGCCAATCGGCGATGTAGCGGATGTAGCGCTTGATATCGTCGGCCTCCATCCCGTTGACCGGACCCATCTCGAAGGCGAGATCGATGAAGGCGTCTTCCAAACGCACGGTCTTCTGACAGATGTCGATGATGTCTTCCTTCACCGCCTTGGTCAGGCAGTCGCGCTCTTCGCAGAAGGTGTGGAACATCTTGATGATGCCTTCGCAGTGAAGCGTCTCGTCGCGGACCGACCAGCTGACGATCTGGCCCGTGCCCTTCATCTTGTTGAAGCGCGGGAAGTTCATCAGCATCGCGAAGCTGGCGAACAGCTGCAGCCCTTCGGTAAAGCCGCCGAACATGGCGAGCGTGCGCGCGATATCCT
>JAAUYH010083543.1_pt1 | contig 22243 bp, 13 predicted proteins | sample 7278061 | NCBI WGS metagenome assembly JAAUYH01 (sample SAMN14350203, study PRJNA611818) | marine sediment metagenome | isolation source: surface marine sediment (0.6m) | place: French Polynesia: Moorea | collected 2018-08 | reverse complement strand
TTTTAAAAGCTTATGTAGTAACTATTTAACTATAAAAATCTAATATTTAATTAATATTTTTATGATTTTCGATCCATAAATCTAGTTCTTGTATCCCATAACCCTGAAACCTTAGAACACGGATTGACGACACTGCTCCGTGTAATCAGTGTCATCCGTGAAGTGTCATCCGTGATCAACTTTCGACTTGCGTGTAGCTCTATGAGTTCCTTAACAGGTATCTTAAGAATTGAGTATTTGGGAGTGTATAAACCATGAAAGGCAAGCAAGTTTTACTTACAGGTGGTACTGGTGGATTGGGTTTGGGTGTGACACCAGCTGTTCTCTCTTTGGGTGCAAAGGTAACAATTCCTTATATTAATCCCAGTGGGGTAGAAAGACTCAAAGGTTTGGTTTCACCTGCCGATTTGGCTCGAACTAGGTTTGTGAAATCTCATCTGAATGAGGAAGCAGCAGTAGAAAAATTAATCAATGATTTACCACGGGTAGATGTATTGATTCATTTGGTGGGTGGTTTTGCGATGGGAGCAACCCATGAATATAGTTTTGAGAGCTGGAAACGGGACTTTGATCTAAATTTGCATACAACTTTCTTGGTGTGTAAGCATAGTTTGCGGCGAATGCTAGATAATGGCTATGGGCGAATTGTGACAGTGGGTTCTAGGGGTGCTATGGAACCTGGTGGACAATTGGCTGCCTATTGTGCTGCTAAAGCCGGGGTTGTTGCCTTAACAAAAGCGATCGCAGATGAAACAAAAGGGACTAATATTACTGCTAATACCGTCCTTCCTAGTGTGATTGATACTCCTAGTAACCGTAATGCAATGGGAGCAGAGAATGCTGATAAATGGGTAAAGCCAGAATCTTTGGCAGAGGTAATTTGTTCTCTCGCTTCTGAAGCAGCGAAGGATATGCGTGGTGCTGCTATTCCTGTGTATGGAAGTATTTAGGGGAACACCAAAAAATAAATTACTTAATTTCTGGACTTGAACTAATTGCTTGACTCCCCCTGCTCCCTTTACTGTACTCCCCCTGCTCCCTGCTCCCTGCTCCCCTGCATTTCTAGGGATTGGTTATTTTTTTTATTTGCAACTCCCTAGGGTAAATGATGGAGGGTAGTTCAAGCAGGTACTTGCACTTTTTCACTACCAGCTAATCCAAAGGCTTGATGGATTACTTGCAATGCTTTTACACCTTCCTGTTCATGGACAACACAACTAATTTTAATTTCAGAAGTAGTAATCATTTGAATATTAATTTGATGTTGGGCTAGAGCCTCAAACATTTTTGCTGCTATCCCTGGTTGTCCTACCATTCCTGCACCAACAATACTTACCTTCGCGATCGCATTATCTAATGCTACTTCACCCCAGCCATATTCTCTGGCGGCTTGTTGCAACATCTGTTGGGCGGATTCTGCATCCATCCTAGTCACAGTAAAGGCAATATCCCGTGTGGGGATGCCATTAACTATATGACAACGCTGGGATTGAATAATTGTATCTACACTAATATTGTTGTCCGCCAACAATCCAAATATTTTCGCCGCCGTTCCCGAAATATCAGGTACATGGCGAATTGCTAAACGTGCTTGCTTCATATCTAAGGCAATGCCACGGACGGGATGAGTGTGGGGAGTGTGGGGAGTATGGGGAGTAGGGGAAGATTTAATATCAAATGCTTGGCGGAGTGTGGCTACAGCTTTGTCACAATCTGCGGAGTCAATCACACAGCTAACTTTCACCTCACTGGTGGAAATCATTTGAATATTCACCCCCGCTTCTGCCAGGGTAATAAACATCTTTGCTGCTACACCGGGACGACCAATCATACCTGCCCCTGCTATGCTGACCTTAGCAATGTTGTTTTGTACCATCACCTCTGCTTCCTCCCCTTCCATACTGGGATGACTGCGAAGTGCAGGAGCAATGGCAGATGCGACAGCTTCAGCTTTGTTCAAAATCGGTTTTAATACTGTAAAGGCAATGTCATTTGTATTACCTTCATGAATTGATTGGATAATCAAATCCACATCTACATCTTGGCTAGATATTTCCCCAAATAGGTGGGCAGCAACCCCTGGCTTATCTGGTACCCGCAATAATGCTATTCTCGCTTGATTCGTATCAAACTCTACATCATCTACTGGGCGAGCAAGTTCCAAATTCACCAGCGATCGCTCTAATTGCGGAGGTGCTGTAACCAAAGTTCCGGGTTCATCAGTCCAACTAGAACGGACTACTAAAGGCACGCCATAATTACGGGCAATTTCCACCGCTCGGGGATGCAATACCTTTGCCCCTAAACTAGCAAGTTCCAACATTTCATCACAGGTAATTTCATCCATTAACTGTGCTTCTGGAACTAATCGCGGATCTGTAGTTAATATCCCTGGGACATCGGTATAAATTTCACAAAAATCTGCCCGTAATGCCGCAGCTAATGCCACCGCCGAAGTATCCGATCCACCTCTTCCCAGGGTAGTAATTTCCAAGTCTTCCGTGTTACTAATTCCTTGAAAACCAGCTACGACAACTACTTTACCCTCTTGCAGACAGGTTTCCAATCGTTTAGTTTCAATATTGAGAATCCGGGCACGGGTGTGTTCAGCTTCCGTAACAATTCCAACTTGCGCTCCTGTGAGAGAAATTGCTGGTTGCCCAATTTCCTGCAATGCCATGCTCAGTAAAGCAATAGATACTTGTTCCCCAGTAGAAAGCAACATATCCATTTCTCGGCGACAGGGATTATGGGAAATTGATCCAGCCAGTTTTACCAGTCCATCGGTAGTTTTCCCCATTGCTGAAACTACTACGACAATGGAATTTCCCAATTGTGCTGCCTGGGAAACGCGCTGAGCAACAGCTTGAATGCGTTCTACAGAACCAACAGATGTACCACCGTATTTTTGAACTATGAGCGCCATAATCGTAACTTAACCCAATTTGTGCCGAAGAAACCAACGCCCTGCGTATGTGTATTCATTATCTAAGTTATCAGAATCCGTAGGCATACTTAACCATTTCTTTACATTTTGTAGATATTTGCAGATGGGTATGAATCTTTCTGCTTATTTAGCTAGAAAATTGGGAGTTGGGAGTTGATAGTTGATAGTTGATAGTTAGGAGTTGAGAGTTGGGAGTTGGGAGCAGGGGGAGGAAAAATTCTATTTAGATAATTGGTGGTGAACAATTTTTCATCGGGACTTCCTCTGTGGTAATAGCAAAGGAAGAATCTCCACTAAAATTATGTAAAATTTGATTATTAGCCCTTTCTCTACCTTCTGTCTCCCTAACTTAGACTGATGACTCAAGCATTATTTAAGCCCATAACAGTCGAAGATTTTTTGCAATGGATTCCAGAAAATTCAGGAAAACGCTACGAGCTGCATAATGGAGCAATAGTAGAGATGTCCCAGCCATCAGGGGAGCATGAAGAAGTTACGGGATTCTTAAATACTCAATTAGTTGTGGAGTTTACACGCCTAAAACTCCCTTACTTTATTCCCAAAACAGCCCTAATCAAATCAGCAAATAGTGATTCTGCTTATTCTCCAGATATACTAATTCTGAATAAACCTGCTTTAACTTCAGAAGAACTTTGGACAAAGTATTCTACAGTTGAGCGTGGTAATTATATCCCTTTAGTGATTGAAGTAGTTAGTACCAACTGGCGTGATGATTACTATAAAAAACAAGGGGAATACGAAGAGATAAAAATACCTGAATACTGGATTGTAGATTACCTTGGACTAGGTGGTACAAAATACATAGGTAATCCTAAAAAACCAACTTTATCAATTTATCAATCGGTCAATGATGAATACCAAGTTGATACATTTAGAGGAAATGAAACCATCAGTTCTAGAATATTCCCAGAGTTAAAGTTGACTGCACAACAAATTTTTAATGCTGCTTTTTGAAGTACTGAGGTAGAGCAAAATTACCAGAGATTCTACCGCTTTACCTACAGTTTTACTTTATAAAGATAATTTAAATAAGTCGCAATGACTAAGTATTTATACTATTTAAACAACTCATATAATTTGTTCATAACTTCACAAAAAATTTACTCTACAGCCTTACAAGCTTTACAGGGAAAAAGATTAAATAGGTAAACAGTTGCCATAAAATAAAAATTATTTTTCACATCAACCAAATTCTTGAAAAATTTAACTCGCTACGCGAGAAGGAAGAAGGAAGAGGGAAGAGGGAAGAAGGTAGAGTCTCATATTCTTAGAACAAAGTATTTTCCTCTTCCTTCCCTTCGTATCGGAAAGGGTTTAAGTTCCCCACCAAAATTGAAAATTTGGTGGTCTACAATTGGTGGGGGTTTAAATCCCCCACCAATTATCCTTCTTCCTTCTTCCTACTTCCTTCGTTAATTAATGTTTTTTGTTTATTAACCTTTATTTAATTTTTTCTTTACTAACATCTGTGAAAGTGTAATTAGAAACTTAAATGTTATTGGCAAATATTTTTTCTTGTGTAAGTAAATAAGTATTCAAATCTATCGTCTGCGTGGGATTCAAACCATAGATTGAGAGGCAATTTTTCTTCTTCAAGGCTGAAAAAATTATGGGAATCAGCTGTTGCTGTAAACCTCTCAATTAATGAAACGAAACACCAACAGCAATGGGTCAGGGTGTCGCATCTACCACTTCAAAATCTATTTGTACAACTCCATAAATTGCTGAAAAATCTGAGGATATTGCATGACAGTATTTATTAACGAATTCCACTACGACAACACTGGTACAGATACAAATGAATTTATCGAAATTGCTGGTTTAGCTGGTACGGATATCACTGGTTGGAGCATCGTTTTATATAACGGTAGTAATGGCAGTGTTTACAATACCCAAACCCTAAGTGGCACAATTTCAGATTCAGGGGATGGGTTTGGTACTGTAGTGGTGAATTACCCCAGTAATGGGATTCAGAATGGTTCACCAGATGGTATTGCACTGGTTGATAACAATAATAACGTTGTGCAATTCCTCAGTTATGAAGGTAGTTTTACTGCTGCTGATGGTCCAGCTGCTGGTTTAACTAGCACTGATGTTGGTGTGAGTGAATCAAGTTCCACCGACGTTGGTTTCTCTTTACAATTGACGGGTACTGGCTCAGTGTTTGAAGATTTTACCTGGAGTTCCCCCGCAGCCAATACTGCTGGTGCTGTTAATACTGGACAAACTTTTGGTGATGGTAGTGGCAATCCCGCGACAAATATCATCATTAATGAAGTTGATGCTGATACCCCTGGTGCAGACGCAGCAGAATTTATTGAACTTTATGATGGGGGAGTTGGCAATACATCCCTAGATGGTTTGGTTGTAGTCCTCTACAACGGTAATGGTGATACTTCCTATGCTGCTTTCGATTTAGATGGATTCAGTACCAATGCTGAGGGTTACTTTGTTTTAGGTAACCCTGGTGTATCGAATGTGGGATTAGAATTTGACAATGGGACTCTGCAAAATGGAGCTGATGCAGTTGCCCTCTATGTCGGAAACGCTACGGACTTCCCCAACGACACAGCAGTTACAACTACTAACTTAATAGATGCCGTTGTTTATGATACCAATGATGCCGATGATGCTGGATTATTACCTCTATTAAATTCAGGTCAACCCCAAGTAAACGAAGCTAGTGGTGCTAACGGTAGTGCAAATGACTCTATCCAGCGAATTCCCAATGGTGAAGGTGGTGCTCGTAACACTGATAGTTTTGAGGCAAGAACACCAACCCCGGGCACAGAAAACCCGACTGTAACTGTAACTCCAGCTGCCATCTATGAGATTCAAGGGGCAGGACACACTTCAGCTTTTGTTGATCAGGTAGTCAGGACAACGGGTATTGTTACTGCTGTTGATACCAATGGATTTTACCTGCAAGACCCCACAGGGGATGGTGATATTGCAACTTCTGATGCCATCTTTGTGTTTACAAATAGTGCTCCTGGTGTCAACGTGGGAGACGAGCTACAAGTTGAAGGAACTGTTTCCGAGTTTACCCCTGGTGGTGTTGACACTGGTAATCTTTCTACCACTCAGATTAGCGGTAGCTTGACTATCACTACTCTCTCCACTGAAAATACTCTACCTGCTGCAACCATTATTGGTGAAGGGGGTCGTGTTCCTCCCTCTGAGAATATTGATGATGATGCCTTTGGTGAGTTCGACCCCGTTAATGATGGGATTGATTTCTTCGAGTCTATGGAAGGGATGCTTGTTACGGCTAAGAACCTGGTAGCAGTTTCTGGAACCAACCGATTTGGGGAAACTTTCGCCGTGGTTGATAATGGTGAAAATGCCACAGGAATTAGCGATCGCGGTACCCTGAACATTAGCCCCAATGACTTTAACCCAGAGAAAATACAAATAGATCCAGATTCCGGCATCTTGGACATTGACCCTAATGTGAATACGGGTGACTCATTGGGTGATGTGACTGGGGTTATTAGCTATAGTTTCGGTAACTTCGAGATTATACCCACGGAAGACTTCACAGGAAATACTCAGTCTGCAAACTTACAACCAGAATCTAGTAATCTAAGTAATAACACTGGTCAATTAACTATTGCTACCTACAACGTCCTTAACCTAGATCCAAATGATGACGATGGCGATAGTGATATTGCCGATGGTCGTTTTGATGCGATCGCTCAACAAATTGTTAACAACCTAAATAATCCTGATATTATTGGTTTGCAAGAGATTCAGGACAACAGTGGTTCTGTAGATGATGGTACTATTGCTGCTGACCAAACCCTGCAACTATTAGTAGATGCGATCGCAGCAGCAGGTGGTCCTACCTATGAATTCATTGACAACACCTTTATTAGTGATAATGAGAGCGGTGGACAACCTGGTGGAAATATCCGTACTGCTTACCTCTATAACCCTGAGCGAGTCAACTTAGTTGATGGTTCAGTGCAAGCAATTGGTAGTCAAGATGCAGGTGAAGTATTCAACGATGCTCGTTTACCTCTGGCTGCTACCTTTGAATTCAATGGTGAGGAAGTAACAGTTGTCAATAACCACTCTTCTTCTAAGAGTGGTAGCGCCCCAATTCTGGGAGTTGAGCAAGACTTTACCGCCCGTCAAGAAGATCCCACAGTTAATGGCTCCCTAGATGAGCGTAGAGAGCAAGCTCAAGCTGTTAACAATTTTGTTGATGATACCCTTGCCAATGATGCCGATGCCAATATTGTTGTTCTCGGTGACTTCAACGAGTTTGAGTTTGTTTCTTCCCTAGATATTTTAGCAGGAACCACAGTCAGTACTAATGGAGGGCAAGATACGGCTGCTGGTGATGGTACTGTTCTTACCAACCTAACTAATAATATCCCTGAAGATGAGCGTTATAGCTTTAATTTCCAGGGTAACTCTCAACAGCTTGACCATATTTTGGTTAGTGATAGCTTAGTAGAAAATGCTGAGGTTGATATTGTTCATGTTAACTCCGAGTTTGCTGCAACCTCCTCACGGGCTAGTGACCACGATCCAGTTGTTGCTCGTTTCACCATTACCCAGCAGATCAACGAAATTACTGGCACAAACCGCAGTGAAGCTCTTACAGGTACTAGTGATGCTGATATTATCTTAGGTCTTAGTGGTAGCGATACCATTGAGGGCAGTGCTAATAATGATACCATCAACGGTGGTAATGGCGCTGATCTTATCTTTGGGGGAGCCGATAACGACGCTATTAACGGTGATAATGGTCAAGATACCATCGAAGGTGGTACCGGGGATGATACCATCAACGGTGGTAATGGCGCTGATAGGATATTTGGGGAGGCTAATAACGACACTATTAATGGTGATAACGGTCAAGATACCATCAACGGTGGTAGTGGAGACGATACCATCAACGGTGGTAATGGTGCTGATACCATCTTTGGGGAGGCTAATAACGATAGTATTAACGGTGGTATTGGTAATGATGATATTATTGGGGGCAGTGGCAATGACACTATTGCAGGTGGTGATGGTAGGGACACCCTAATTGGTGACTTGGGTGATGACTTACTTAATGGAGGAGCTGGTCAAGATAGCCTCTTAGGGGGTGATGGTAACGACACCTTGATTGGAGGAATCGGTCAAGATAGTTTACTAGGTAATAGTGGAAATGACCTATTCGTTTTAACAACAGGTCAGGGTAAAGACACTATTATTGATTATGAAGATGGTGTAGATACCTTCGGTCTAACAGAGGGATTAAGTTTTGGACAGTTGGAAATTACTCAAATAGGTGGTGATACTCGCATTAGGATTGATGCAACGAATGATGTCCTAGCTATCCTCAATAATGTAGATAGCAGTTTAATCGGCGCAGAAGACTTTACTTTTGTGACGACAATTTAGAAATTTAAATTACAGCATATTTCATCTTCGTGAAGTACATTTGGACGGACAGGGATGCCCATCCCACTCTTAGTTTTAGTATGTAGTTTTGTACTTCATTTACCTGCAAAATGCTGTATCAAGTCATTAATTGTTAATTTTGTCAGAGATTCCTAGCCCTTGGCTGGGAATTTTTAGTAAGGTTATTGAAGTCATCACCTGCTTCTCCTATTTGATGGACTATATGGGAGCCAATGTAGCTGTAGCTTGCTCCTCCAGTCACCAAAACTTTTTTTCATCTACCTTTACCTAATAGAACAACTCGGATAGTTTTAAAAGCGATCGCTAAATCCAACCATATAGAATAATTCTTAATGTAATAGAGGTCATAAGATAGTTTTTCATAAGCATCCTCTACCGAAGCACCATAGGGATATAACACTTGTGCCCAACCCGTAATTCCTGGTTTCACCAAATAACGTAGTTCGTAGTAGGGAATCACTTCTTTCAGTTGGACATCGAACTCTGGTCGTTCTGGACGAGGACCAATCAGACTCATATCCCCTCGCAGCACATTCCATATTTGTGGTAATTCATCAATTCGTATCAGGCGTAGCCAGTAGCCCACTCTGGTAATTCGAGGATCTCGTTTCTCTGCCCATTTTGCTCCTTGTTTTTCAGCGTTTTGATACATGGAGCGGAATTTGTAAACCCTAAATGGTTTGCCATACTTACCTGCCCTAACCTGACTGTAGAATACAGAGCCCGGACTATCTAATTTAATCAGCAGCGCAGTGAGTAGCATAATTGGCAGTAAAATTACAAGTAATATACTTGTTAGAATTATGTCTCCAAACCGCTTCATTCTCATTGAAAAGTCACTAGACATCAAGTTAAAGCCTGCACTAAAAGTTACCCACTTATCCTGTAGTATTGATGAAGGAATTTTGTACCATAAGCTTTCGTAAAAATCTGGTAGTTTATAAATGGGTATACCTTGCAGTCGCATTTGCATCAACTGCTGTACTTGTGACTCGGAAAACGGAATTTGGCTGGCAAGTATTATTGCAGACAAGGATTTTTGATTCCAGGCTGATAAGTCGTTAAGGGTACCGAAGTAATTGATGCGACTATCTGCTATCTGATTAGTATCGTGACCAGGTTCAGCCAGTACAAATAACCGCCCAAATGGATTCAGTGCTAGCAATTTTTGTGCAAATTGGATCGCGTTTTCGTCTGCACCCAGAATCAACCAATTACTTTGCCGAGCATGTGATCGCAGCCATTTTACTGCCATCAAACGTAACATTAATGCCCAAATGGTAAAGATTGCTAAACTTGGTAGCAAAATACCTCGCCCCGCTAATGTGTAATTTCCCCAAGCACCAAATAGATAAATTAATGCAGAAGTGAAGAAAGCAACTAGCACCATGCCCAACAGGATACGATATGGTGCCCGCAAACCTGCAATTTGAGTTTCTGGATGATAAGCGTCAGCCAAATAAAGCCCTGTCAGAACCAACAAGGCAAAACCACAAACCAAGGGGTCTAAGACATCAAGTGGTTCACCTAGACGCAACCAATGGGCGATGGCTAAACATATAAATAAGCCCAGAATATCCCCTAACAACAGTAATACAGGTAGATTACGTAGTAGATTAAGTAATCTGTTATTACCTGGGGAACCAGTAATCGTAAATGACATAAATGTTCTTGTACCTAGTATTCAGCTTTTCATTTGGTACAAGCACCCTAATTCTTACAATTCAGTAATTCTGAACTCTGACTGTATGACAATATGAATTACATCAAATTAGTCTAATTTGATGCGCTTTGTTTCTCTCTAGTACACTACGGCGTAAATAAACAGACCATTTATAAAAAGTCAAAGCGAGGAAACACAGTATTTTTGACTTTTGATTTCCGCGCAGCAGTACTAGTGGTCTATTTCATTAATTTTGAAGAGTGACTCACTTCCAAAATTCTAATATTAAGATGATTTTGACAATTAGCAGCCCGTCACAATTAATGGCATAGATTATAAGTAATTTGCGTAACTACTACGTTACCAATATACCAAGTCAAGAGTTGAAAAAAATGAATTTTACGTAAAGATAATTGTAACTATACAAACTACGTAATAAAACCGAGATAGATTATGCTTGTATCAGCATTTTCAGTGTTTTTAACTACACAGCAAACGTTAAATCAAGAAATGTCAAGCCAAAAACTATGTTTTATGTAAATTTTAAATAAAGAAATTCCAAAAATACTTGACAAAACAGCAAATATTTTGGTAAATGTAAGCGGGTAAAGTTGATAAATATAATACCAGCATAATTAACATATATTAATTAATAAATTGATCACATCTACCAAAATCTATCGGTCAATTTTACTTATTCATGCTGGCAAATGAGGGTTGGGGTGCAAGTCCATTGTCCATTGTATGTAAACAAGATTGGATATGCCTGCCAACCAAGAAGACAACGACTATATCGATTTACAACAATACTGGCTAATCCTCAAAAGACGTTGGCTAGCAACCACAATAATGTTTGGTTCTGTCTCCGGTCTGGCAGGTTTATATACCCTTAGCCAAAAACCAGTGTATGAACCAGGAGGGAAACTGCTGTTAAAGCAGGAAAGTGGAGCTTCCCTGACAGGTTTGAGTCAAAAAGTGGGAGAGTTGAGTGGTTTGACTAACACCAGCAACCCCATAGAGACGGAAGCAGAGGTGATTCGCTCTAACCCTTTAATTAAAAAAACCATTGATAAGTTTCAGTTACAGGATAAGGAGGGTCAACCCTTAGAAATTGATGCTTTTCTCAATAACCTGAAGGTGAAAGGTGTCCGGGGTACTGATGTGATGAATATTTCCTACAAAAGTACTGATCCGGAACAAGCAGCTGCAATTGTCAATTACCTGATGAGTACTTACCTGGAAAATAATATCCGGGTTAATCGAGCTGATGTGACCACAGCTAAGGAATTCCTCAGAAAGCAATTACCCTTACTAGAAGCTAGGGTAGTTAGAGCCGAAGCAGCATTGCGTCGGTTTAAAGATGCTAATCAGGTAGTTTCTTTACAAGAAGAAGCAAAGGTTGGTGTGGAAGCGCTCAAGGATTTGACGGGGGAAATTGCTAGAACTCAAGCACAACTGGAAGGGACTAAAAGCCGTTCTCAGGGATTACAAAGTCAATTGCAGTTGACTAGTAAGCAAGCTACTACCGTGACCAATCTCAGTCAGTCTACTGGTGTGCAGCAGGTATTAACAGAATATCAGAAGGTACAAGATGAATTAGCTGTAGCCAGAACTCGTTTAACAGATGAACACCCTACCGTCAGCAATTTAATCAAGAAAGAACAGGCTTTAAAACAACAACTAGACAAAAGAGTAGTCAATATAATCGGTACTCCAGAATCTATTTCAGAAAAAAACCTACAAATTGGAGAACTAAAACAGGCTCTCACTGCAGAATTATTGAAGTCAGAAACAGAAAGATTTGCTTTAGAACAACAGGTCGGGGTGTTGCAGAAGACATTCTTAAGTTACCATGCCAGAATGAAAGCTTTACCTCGGCTAGAACAAGTACAACGGGCTTTAGAACGAAAGTTGCAGGTAGCACAGTCTACTTATCAACAAGTACTGAAGCAATTACAAGAAGTGGAGGTTGTAGAACAGCAGAAAGTTGGTAATGTTCGGATTATTTCCCAAGCTTTAGTGCCCAAAAAACCCATCTCTCCCAAAATTGTCTTGAATTTAGCCTTGGGTGGATTTTTCGGTCTATTTTTGGGTTCCGCTACAGCCTTTTTGTTAGAAGCCATAGATAAGTCTTTAAGAGATGTGGAAGAGGCAAAGCGGTTATTAGGTTTGCCTGTGTTGGGAAGTATTCCTCGGGTAGGGGATAATAAGGGTAAAAAGAAACTGGAGCAGACAGAGGAAGAGTTACCCGTACTCAATAGTCCCTATTCTCCTGTAAGTAGGGCATTTGAGATGTTGCAAACTAGTTTGAGTTTCACCGTCTCTGACAAACAGTTGCGGATGATTGCTGTGACTAGTTCTTGTCCTGGTGAGGGTAAATCCTTTGTTGCTGCCAATTTAGCAGTAGCTATATCCCAACTGGGCAAACGGGTGTTGTTAATTGATGCTGATATGCGTCGTCCCCGACAGCATAAAATTTGGCAATTAACGAATTTGTCAGGTCTGAGTAATATTTTAGTCAATCAGACACAATTACCGAATACAGCCCAGGGAGTACTAGTAACGTTAGATGTATTAACTGTGGGTCAAATTCCACCCAACCCAGTGGCAATATTGGATTCCCAACGTATGGCGACTGTGGTTGAGGAGGCGATTAATGATTATGATTTTGTGATTATTGATACTCCTTCAGTGACTGCGGTGGCGGATGCGTTAGTAATTGCTAAGTTTGTGGATGGGATGTTGATGGTGGTACGTCCTGGGGAGGTTGAATCTGGAGCGGTGAGTGCAGCAAAGTCTTGTTTGGAGCAAGCAAAGGTGAATGTTTTAGGGATGGTGGTCAATGGTCTAAGTGGTGGTAGTGGTTATGGTGGATATCATTATCCTAAGGATTATTCCGGTGTTAACAAAAGTGAAGCAGAAGTCGGGATTCAAGTCAGGTAAACTCTGAGCAGATTTAAATTTTCTGCTTTGAATATCAATTGCAGAAAAATCTGGCACATTAATAATTGTTGATACAGATGGTTTTTATAGAGGTAATTATGTCCATAAAGGTCATTCAAGAAGAATAATAAGTGCTCACTCTAATAGTCTTCCCAAGATAGAGATTTATCCAAGTCTAAATAAGTAGGCGGAAATAAACCAAACTATGTAACAGAACGTAAAAAAACGCAAAGCCCTTGTGATTGCTTCGTTTCACTCCGTTGCACTCGCAATGACATACATTGAATTTTTTACGCCGACCTACTTATTCTCTCAACAATGGTGGCGAGAATCAATTTTAAATTTAAATTGATATTTGATGCCCACCCCCAATATTCCATACTGTCATACCACAGGTAAAACAGCCAGAGTCAAAGCATTTAACATCTGGGAAGATTTATATGAGGATACTTTACTTTCTTTAAAAAACTCTTTACCTAAATACTTACATGATGCCCTCAAGTCACCTATAAAAAATAAATACATTACAGGATATAGATATATATTATGAACCTTAGAGGATGGCTATATTCCAAATATTCTTCTTTCCAAGGTAGAGAATACTCTGTTATTTTTGACAAATTTAGTCAAGAAATTCATTCAGGCATACATCCTGAAATAACCCAAATAAAATTAAAAAAAATCCTTAATCATTGCCAAGAAAATGTTCCTTACTATACTCAAATCATCGAGCAAGTTGGCACCCGTAAACTCCTTCAGCAAAATCCAGAAGTCTATATCAAAAATTTACCGGTTCTAACTAAAGATTTAATTCGGCAAAACTTTGAAAGGATTAAATCTACAGATTTAGAACAGCGACAATGGTATTTTAATCAATCAGGTGGCTCAACTGGAGAGCCATTAAAACTCATTCAAGATCAGGAATATTTCAACTACTCAATGGCAATTAAGTCGCTGTACTCTTATTTAGTTTCTGGTAGAAGAATTGGTGAATCTGAAGCAATTTTATGGGGGTCAGAAAGAGATTTATTTTCAAACAAAGGTATTAAAGCTAAATTATCAAGCTTTCTCAGAAATACTACCTATATGAATGCTTTCATGATGACTCATGAACAAATGTCAGATTTCATCAAAAAACTCAATGCTAACCCTCCTAAGATAATTATTGCTTATGCCCAGGCGATTTATGAATTGGCACAATTTACTGAAGAAAAACGAATTGCTATTGTTCCTCAAAAGGCGATTATAACTAGTGCTCAAACTCTTTATCCTTGGATGCGCGAAAAAATTGAGTCTGTGTTCCAATGCCGAGTTTTTAACCGTTATGGCTCCAGGGAAGTAGGTGATATTGCTTGTGAATTACCTGGAAATGAAGGGTTATGGTTAGCTCCTTGGGGTAGTTATATTGAAATTGTAGATGATGATAATAATCCTCTTCCAACAGGTGTTGAAGGAAACATTTTAGTTACGAATCTAAATAACTATGCTATGCCATTAATACGGTACAAAATTGGTGACCGTGGTATTTTGGCTGTTAATGAACCCTCAAAGCAGATATTAAAACAAGTTTCAGGTAGGATTACAGATATGTTTAAACGTGAAGATGGTATCCTAGTAGATGGAGAATATTTTACCCATCTTTTTTATTCTAAAGACTGGACTTATAAATTCCAAGTTATTCAAAAAAGTTTCTTCAAAATCCTGATTAAAATTGTTACATTAAATCAAAATTATAACCCAGAACCTCAAGAATTAGAGGAAATTGCTAATAAATGTAAATTAGTAATGGGAGGAGAATGTGAAATTATATTTGAGTTTGTTTCTCAAATTAATCCGACTGCTTCTGGTAAACACAGATATACAATTTCAGAAATTTAATAAAATGTGATGAATTAACCATAAAATACAGAAAATTGCAGTTCAATTAGAATGGCAAAATATAATTTATACAAGTATGCAACCTTCTATAAAAATATTATAGCTGCTTTGAAAAAGCATAAAATATTAGCTGCGATAATGACTGTAGGTTTTGGTAGTAGCTTATTAAAATTTATTGCTTTTTTTAAAGAATTAGTTGTTGCGTGGCGTTTTGGTGTCAGCGATGAACTAGATGCTTTATTAATAGCCTTAGTAATTCCTAATTTAATTAATAGCGTCTTTGCTGGAACATTGAGAGGTTCTTCGATTCCTATCTACTTCAAAGTCAAAGAACAAGAAGGACTTGAATCTGCTAACCGAGTGTTGTCTGGAATTACACTATTATTCATATTAATCCTGAGTCTGCTAATGCTCGTAATGGTAGTGACAGCTCATCTATATTTACCATTTCTGGCATCAGGATTTAGTCACGAAAAGCTATTGTTTACTTCTAAGATACTTTACTGGGTCTCACCTATTGTGATACTTAGCGGATTAACAACTATCTGGGGTGCGACTTTAAATGCATGTGAATGTTTTACGTTAACAGCTCTTTCTCCGGCTGTAATTCCCCTAACCACTATTACACTTCTATTTTTTGCAAAACCTTTAGGAATATTCGCTTTGGTAGGGGGTATAGTAGGGGGTACATTACTTGAGCTGATAATTTTAGGAATTGGGTTACATCATCAAAGAGTATTTTTATATCCAAGATGGTATGGCAATAATATTTATATTCGGCAAGTATTTAGTCAGTATCTATTATTAATTTCTGGTGGATTCCTAATGAATTGTACCAATCTGGTGGATAAAGCGATGGCAGCAATGCTTTCATCAGGTAGCGTTTCAATTCTCAACTATGGCTATAAGCTAACAGCATTTCCTGTTATGCTAATCACCAAGACCTTAAGTCAAGCTATAATTCCATATTTTTCTAAAATGGTTGCTCTTAGAGACTGGGTAAATATAAAAAAAACGTTGACACGATATATTATTTTAATTTCTGCATTAGCAATACCAATAACAATTTTTATTCTAGTTTTTTCTACAAACATTATTGATTTTTTATTTCAAAAAGGTTCATTTAATAGTAGTGACATAGGAGAAATAGCGAAAGTTCAGGGATTTTATTCTTTACAGATTCCCTTTCGAGGTCCTGGTGTTTTGGCAAGACTTGTGATTTCATCAGCTCAAAAAAATCATTTTGTCGTTCTCGGTTCTTGTGGCAATCTTTTTCTAAATTTACCTTTAAATTACATATTTATGAATGCATTTGGAATTGCAGGAATTGCTCTTTCAACAAGTCTTGTGTATGTTTTTTCATGCTGTTTTTTATTATTTTTTGCCATCAAATTAATCAAAAAAAACAATTAGTAAACAAGTAATTAGGAATAATTTTTCAAAAGCTATGGTACTTTCTGAAACTGGGCTGATTCCTTTAGTTATCCAACCACAATATAATAAAAATTAACAGGAAATATGATACCTCGAATTACACTTGTCATTTACTCATTACGTGCTGGTGGTGCTGAACGCGTCATGTCTACTATGGCTAATTACTGGGCAGATAAAGGGTGGTCAGTAACTTTATTGGTATTTACGGATAATAAAGAAACACCATTTTATACTCTTCATTCTCAAATAGAATTTATACCCTTAGGGATTGCAAAAAAATCATCTAGTTTCTTTTCTTCGATACAAAATAACATACATCGAATTCATGCTCTTCGTGCTGCGGTTCTCAAGAGTAAACCTGATATTGTAATTAGTTTTATGTATAAAACTAATGTAGTTACTTTACTCGCACTTCAAAGTCTTAATATCCCAGTAATTGTCTCAGACCGTTGCAACTACTTTCAGGGGCTAAGCAAGGGCGATATCTGGAAAAATTTACATAAATGGACTTACTTTTTAGCAGATAAAATTGTAGTTCAAACTCAAAGGGCTATACATGCTTTACCACCTAGGCTCCAGAAAGGAGGTTGTGTTATTCCTAATCCAGTTCAAATACCGAATGAACAATCCCATAAACATCTTGTTTCTGACCCAAACTTAGATGAATATGAATACTGTTTGATTGCTGTAGGTCGTCTTGAACAACAAAAGGGTTTTGATATATTACTCAAAGCTTTTGCAATGCTAAAAGATGATCATCCTAAGTGGAAAGTAACAATTTTCGGTGAAGGTAAGCTAAGTTCAGATTTAATATTACTATGTCAACAACTCGATATTGAAGATCGAGTTTATTTCCCTGGAAGAGAAAAAAATATTTATCATAAACTGCAAAATGCAGACATTTTTGTAATGTCTTCTCGATATGAAGGATTTCCTAACGCTCTTTGTGAGGCTATGGCTTGTGGATTACCTGTTATTTCTACAGATTGTCCTTATGGTCCACGAGAAATCATACGAGACGGTATTGATGGTTTATTAGTACCTAACGAAAATGTATTGGAACTAGCTTCTGCAATGGGGAAATTAATGAATGATGCTGCTAAACGAAAGTACCTCGCACAACGTGCGACGGAAATTACAGATAGATTTGGAGTTGAACAAATAATGAAAAACTGGGAAGAAGTAATAGCACAATTTATATAAGGGTTGGCTGCAGATTAGATAACTTATCAAACTTAATTAGTGATTTGACGGCAGAAAAATTCTATGGATTTGTCTCAAGAAGATCTACAACCATACAAATTACAATTAAATAGTCAATTCAGGGCAGTTACAGTATTTGTGTTATCATTAGCATATGCAACTATTTTGGCTAATCTTCCTCTGCTTGAATTCCAGGATAGGGAAAATTATTTACTATATGTAACATCTTCTGATGTGATACTAGAGCAGTATCATTCAAGAGGTATTTTGTCCCATATATTTAATGAACCTGTTTGGTTGCTGATAAATATTGCATTAAGGTATATATTTGAGCCAGAACAAGTTCTTAGAGTCATTATCTTTGCTGGAGCCTTTCTGACTGCTTACGCCTTTCTAAAATTCAGTTCTCATAATATTGTTATTCTAATTCTTTTGTTATTGATTCCCCAGATATTAAAAAACCATATTACACACCTACGTCAGGGCTTAGGATTGGGATTTTTTATGTTTGGGATGCTATTTTCAGACTGGCGACGGATAGGCTTTGTCGGACTAGCACCTTTTATACACAGTTCTTTCTTCTTTGTTATTGCTCTGACACAGGTAGATCGAATCATTCAATCATTTATCAACTTCAGTACTCGAATCAGAACCCTCATAGTTGTCATTATAAGTGCTATTTTTATCCCAAACTTACAGAGAATACTAACTTTAGTTGGTGATCGTCGTGCCACTAGATATGGTTTTAGCTCTGCAGATATATCTGGACTAGGCTGGATATTTTGGTTCTTCATACTTATGTTATTGCTTTCCAGTGAAAAGACTTACTTAAAAAAGTATAGATTTTCAATATATGCAGTTGCTTTTTATCTAACCACATATCCATTTATCGAGGTAACAGCAAGAATTTTTGAAAGTTCAATGTGTTTAGTTTTTTTAGCTTGCTTAAATCTAAAAGGCTGGAAAATACAGGTATTTCTATGTGCTATGACCATGTATGGTTTGTTTCAATGGTATCAACGATTAAATTCACCACAAATTTTTTAGATAGAAACTTCTAGCGTAATTAACAGTAAATAAAGATTATGCCAACTCAAAAAATAGCTATTTTTCTAGCTTCTCTCCGGGGTGGTGGTGCAGAGCGCAACATGCTCCGACTTGCCAATAGTTTTGCCGAACAAGGTATAAAGGTAGACTTAGTTCTGGCGCAAAAAGATGGTATTTATTTTTCGGAAGTATCTCCCCAAGTTAACCTAGTTCACCTGGAAGCCAACCGGGTACTGTTGAGCCTACCTAAGCTAGTAAGATACCTGAAACAAGAAAAACCTGCTTACCTCATTTGCGCTCTCAATCACATTAACTTAGTTGGTCTGTGGGCTAAATCTCTCGCTGGAGTCTCTACCCGCATCATTGTCACTGTGCGTAATACCCTCTCTTCCGAGAGCAATCAATCGACATGGAAAAACTTTTTAATTAACGGCTTAATTCATCACTGTTACCCTTGGTCAGACTCCATTGTAGCGGTATCGGGAGGTGTAGCAGATAACTTAGCAGCTACAGTTAATTTACCCCGCAACCACATCAAAGTCATTTATAATCCAGTGGTTACCCCTAATTTACTCCTAGAAGCTAAAGCTAACATAGACCATCCCTGGTTTACTCCTAGAGAGCCTCCCGTCATTTTAGGGGTCGGTAGACTTACCAAGCAGAAAGACTTCCCTACCTTAATTAAAGCCTTTGCCATCGCTCAACAAAACTATTCTGCCCGATTAATGATTTTAGGAGAAGGGGAAGAACGCCCGCAACTAGAAGCTTTAATCAAGGAATTGGGCTTAGAAGATAAGGTAAGTTTACCAGGATTTGTCAATAATCCCTTTGCCTATATGGCACAAGCAGCCTTATTTGTTCTCTCTTCTGCTTGGGAAGGATTACCCACTGTATTAATCGAAGCTATGGCTGTAGGAACACCTGTAGTAGCTACCAACTGCAAAAGTGGTCCAGAGGAAATTATAGCAGGAGGTGAATACGGCAATTTAGTCTCAGTAGGGGATGTGGAGGGTTTAGCCAAGGCAATGGTAGCCACCTTAAATAATCCCATTGCCCCGGAAGTGTTGCAATCTAGAGCCAAACAAGAATTCTCCCAAGAAAAAAGCGTCACTGAGTACTTAAAACTGATGGTTTCTATGAATCCTGCCGATCAAATAAATTTGAAGGCTCAAGCTGAGGACTTACCAAACCACAGTCTGAAGATGAAACCTACCAAAGTTGACAATTTACCAGAGCAGTATCAACGCATTACTTTCTTGATTACCCGTTTAGACTACGGAGGAAGAGAAGTGCAATTAGTTCAACTTGCATCTCAACTTAAAAATCGAGGTTGGAATGTGCAAGTTGTCTCGATGATTTCTCCCCAAGCCTTTACCGATAAATTGGCTGCATTAGGAATTCCTGTTCATTCTCTGGGTATGCAAAGGGGAATACCTAATATCACAGCAATCTTGAAATTAGCCAAAATTGTCAAAAATTTTCAACCCTATTTCTTACATAGTCATTTGGTTCATGCCAACTTGTTAGCAAGGGTAACACGATTGTTTGTCAAAGTTCCCATCTTAATTTCTACTGCTGGGAACATCAAGGAAGGCAAACGCTGGCGTGAGATAGCTTATAGATTAACAGATCCTTGGTGCGATCTCACCACCAATGTCAGCAAGTTAGCAGTGGAACATTACATTGAAGCTGGTGCAGTTCCTCAAGATAAAATTGTTTATATTCCTAATAGCGTAGATACAGATAAATTTGCCCCGAACCCAGAAATACGAGCCAGTATCAGGCAAGAATTATCATTAGGAGAAAAGTTTACCTGGCTAGCAGTAGGTCGTCTTGAAAAACAAAAAGATTACCCTACAATGCTCAAAGCTTTTGCTCAACTTTCTCAACAATTTCCAAAAAGTTTATTACTAATTTGTGGGCAAGGTTATCTAAGAGATCAATTAGAAAATTTAGTCAAGGAATTATCTTTACAAGATAGGGTTAAATTTCTGGGGGTACGTAGCAATATACCTGAAATTATGAATGGAGTAGATGGCTATGTCATGTCTTCAGCTTGGGAAGGTATGCCTGGAGTACTATTAGAAGCAAGCGCAACAGGATTACCAATAGTAGCTACGAATGTTAGTGGTAATCGGGAAGTAGTCTTAGATGGCAAAACTGGATTTCTCGTACCACCTCACAACTTTGAAGTTTTAGCTAAAACTATGCAAATTCTAATGGAATTACCTTTGTCTGAACGTCAGAAAATGGGTCAGCTAAGTCGAGAGTATATCGTCGATAATTATAGCTGTGAACAGGGAGTAATCAGGTGGCTTGAACTATATTATTGGTTCTTAAATCAGCCAAAAAAATAATCTATAAGCACAGTCGTAAATCATACCGTTATATCTAATGAATACTTATTTTAAAACTAAACCCAAAATATTACATTTGATTACCCATTTAGCTGTGGGAGGGGCACAAGACAACACCCTCCTAACAGTAGAAAAACACGATCGCACTCGTTTCGATGTACACCTAGCTTCTCACCCAAATGGAAAATGGAGCGATCGCGCCAAAAAAGCAGCAGAACATTTTCACTCCCTCCCGAATCTAGTTCATCCCATCCATCCTCTAAAAGATGTATTATGCCTGTTTAATTTGGTTAAACTTTTCCGTAGAGAAAAATTTGATATAGTACACACTCACAGCACTAAAGCAGGCATTTTAGGGCGTTGGGCTGCGCGTATTGCAAGAGTACCTATTATTGTCCATACAATTCACGGTTTTGCTTTTCATGACTTTATGCCAGCTTGGAAACGCCAACTTTACATTAATTTAGAACGCACTGCTAAACCATGCACTGACTTTTTTATTACTGTGAGTGAACTGAACCGAAAAGAAGCAGTTGCCCTTAATCTTATAGAATTTTACAATTCTCAAACAGTTTATAGTGGAATTAATTTTTCCAAACTAGACAGATTATCGGCACCTTACCAAACCAGACAAAAACTAGAAATACCAGAAGGATGGCAAGTAATTGTCATGGTAGGGCGCTTAGATAAACAAAAAGCTCCAAATATTCTTATAGATGCTTTTAATCAAGTAATTAAAAAGTGTCCAAAAACTCTTCTACTACTTGTCGGTGATGGTGAACTTCGAGAGAATCTTCAAGAACAAGTATTGAAATTAGGCATTTCTCAAAATGTAAAATTCTTAGGTTCCCGAGAAGATGTACCAGAAATTCTCAAAATAGCTGATATTTTTGCTTTATCATCACTCTGGGAAGGCTTAGGTCGTGCCATGACAGAAGCAATGCTAGTAGGTAAGCCAGTTATTGTCCCTAACATATATGGTATTCCCGAAATCGTACATCATAATGAAACAGGTTTACTTTTTGATGTAGGTGATATTGAAAAATTAGCCCTACATTTGGTTTATTTGCTGCAAAATCCTCAAGAAAGAGAAAGATTAGGAAAAAAGGCTCAACAACTGACAAGAAAGTTATTTGATGCTGACCTAATGGTGACTCAAATTGAAGAAATTTATGAAGGCTTGTTATAAAAAAGATTGTTAGAAGTTAAGACTAGCAGGACTTACGTAAGTGTCACAATTGGTGAGTGGTGCGTGAGCTTACAAGTTGCATTGCTACGTTCAAATATTCTCGCAGTGTCACGCACCCTACAGTAAATATATGCCAG
>JAAUYH010055091.1_pt1 | contig 22244 bp, 19 predicted proteins | sample 7278061 | NCBI WGS metagenome assembly JAAUYH01 (sample SAMN14350203, study PRJNA611818) | marine sediment metagenome | isolation source: surface marine sediment (0.6m) | place: French Polynesia: Moorea | collected 2018-08 | reverse complement strand
CTAGTAAGGAATGCATAACCAAAGTACTGGGTTCTATTCTAAATTGGATGCTGATCAAAACGGTGAACAGAGATTTTGAAGAGTGAATAGAATTTGACCGTTCTATTTTTAATTTATATTACCGATTACTCGTACTCAATTCGGCACCCAGTCCAAGGAGCACGAACTATGTCTGCTGACTACTGCCGACGACGAGAACAACAGATGCTTCTCCACGCTGTCCTTGAATCTGAAGCGACATAGGTCGCTCACCTTCGTCGATTCAAGATTTATGCGATGCCCCCAAAATGCACCGGAGTGAATGTCTCGAATGTGGAAGTTCAACGGACGATAAAGTGCGGAACTAAGTGCCGACATGGCGGTGCTCATATTACAAATGTCCGAACTATAGTCCGTTTCGTTCTACTAATGAATTTTCCATACGAACAATGCGTTTAGTCGATGTTGCGCAATTAGTATGTCTATGTCTGTACTCGAAGAATACTGTTGAAAATACTGCGAAGGCGCTGATGTGTCAAAACCAGACTGTCTGTAACTGTTCGAAGAGGTTTAGTGCATTCCATAGTGCAAAAGAGATGTACCAGCTCTCTACGGACAGGACACGTGTCGAACCAATTCAAGTAGACGAGTCGTACTTCTCCCGTCGCCGAAAGTGCAACCGAGGCTGGTTGCGCAACTGCAACCAGAGAAGATCGACCGAGACGAGCGAGCGCGCGGAGCTGGAAATCGAGCTCCTCCTTTAATAGTTGGACGACTCTAGTGATGAAAAAAGTGATGAGCTGGAAGATCGGACGACCCATCGAACCAATTAAGTCGAAAGAGATGTGGGTCTTTCATTGGCGGCACTCTATAAATCTAGATCTGCAGTGGGCTTTTTTATCGTTCCGGACGGAAAAGCATCCAAATTAAGCGATGCAATGCTGTATTCATCCATGACTGTGTCTATTATTCGTACGGACGAGTGCAAAGGGTAGCATACTTTTAACAAGAATAGATTCCTATATGAAAAATTCAATCAATCTATTTGGTACATATACATCGAAACAGAAATCCAAACTAAGAGGACACAGCGAATGTGGGTCGAAGCCAAAACTATGGTGAATCGCTACAGACGTCGTACTACTTTACTGCAGTTTCACGTCGATGAGGTAGCATGGCACAAGCGAAATTAAGATGCATCAGAATCACTGAATGGTCGCTTTTGGCGCGATATATATAAGGTGCATGATCTCACTTCTATACGGTAAATTAGTGTTGCCATGTGTGAAAGAAAAAATCGTCTGTTTTCCGTTATGACCAGCACCCTTCATTGCGTTTTCTAATAGAGACACATGCAACAAGCACAAAAGTGCTTCAACATAATGGTGCACCGTCCCTGCAAAATATTATATTTCCGGTAAAATGGAACAGGCAATGTTTACCTTCAGAAATAGAAATTCTATAATGGTAATTCTTGAATAATTTTAATACCACAGTCAGAAGTTGACTTGGGGTGCACTGTCGGGTATTCTCTAGTTTTCGCGATTTTATATCGTCGCCTTCAGCACACAGTCACAGTGCCAATTGCTCTCATAGCACGTGATATCGCCTAAGCTAATGTTCACTTTGGCTATTACATTTGCCTCATCCTTAGATGGCTCATAAGTAATTTCTTATTTATTCACTCACCACAATTGTTTTGCCTTAGTTCAACTAATTGTTTTTTACATAGATCTCGCAAAAATCTGTACAGTTCAGTATTTGCTTTACATTTAGAAAACCATGCATGACTCGTATTAATTGATTGTTATATTGCGATAGTATAAGTAAATAATTCCGGTAGTAATATATATTACATAACCTTACACGATATGTTGGTGCGAAGTAGAAAACTCTATTTTTATTCTAGCACAATGAAATGTAATAGCAGATGCAGTGAATTGCATTTCTTAAACCTTTGTCTTACGGTTCAGATGAAAGAATGAGGTTGAGGAATTCTTTATTATGAATGTATTACCCATGTCATTTCATAGGCAAAGAAATTGATTGAGGAGTAAATAGAACACTATCAACCAGGTAAACTGGTTCAGATAAACAATTAACTCTGTACCATGCAAATCGATTGCAAGTGTAATGTTCATTGGCATAATGCTTACGTGTTTCCAGTAGAAAGTCATATGTTCACGTCCTCATATAAGTCAGTTATGCAGTCTTCAAAAGACGCCTCATGCGCTTCAATTGCAGTAGTGAAGCGCAATTCTAATGCCGGATACAGCATGCTAGCAGTAACATTGATCCTATCTCCACTGCCGGTCAAACAAACAGTTTTTGCGTGATAGAGAATCAGTAGATTCTTAAACTTTGGTATTTGGAAATAGAGGCGATTACTGATTTATTCCTTCGCTATACTAGGTTTAGTTTCGCTCGCCACCTGAACCAAATTTGTATGTGTAATTATTATTTCGGTGCCATACCTCTGCATTAGAATATACCGTTAAAAGATCAATAAATCTATGACGAGAGGCATGTTAAAAAAGCAGAAAGCTCGTCTAGCATCCGTTTTGAGCGAATACAAATTGCCACAAGTAATCCGCTCCCGGGAAAGATAAGAATTTATCCATATTTTTTGGATTCCTTGTATATTCGAAACCAATATCGTATCCTGTTTTCCACGTAAGCAATGTGGCTTCTCAGGTTTTCTAACAATGAATGGATGAAATTTCACGGTTCTGTATTCCGTAGCACATCAAAAAAGGTTAGCTTTCGATTCATTCTCTACTTGCTAAACAATCTTACAGGAACGATAGTAGATCTAGGATTAACTTTTCATGATTGACCAAATTTATCATCATTGCATCAATCATTTGAAAAAATAATTGGAATGCTTGTTTTGAAGAAATGGAGGATGTTGCATTACTTGAGCTGCATCAATATCTGCGCTCTCACTGTCCAAAATAAACAGCTTAAACTTGTTGCATTCGTAGAACCATCACTAAAAAATATTACCAAATTTCATAAAAATTTCCATAGAAGAAAGCAACTTAAAATTAATCTCTCTTAAATTACTGACGATTTTTAATGACAGCGTCAGCTCTTGACCCTACGTTTCATACATTTCCTGAACACATTTAACCATTGTTTTCGATTCCTTTTTATTTAACTGCTTTGGTTGTTTCGTTCCCAAATCTATCGATTACGAATAATTCCACAAATTGTGAGTTTTTAGCAACCCAAGTTTTAATAAATCAATAGCCTCGTGGTTCTATTACTTCTGACTTGTTCTCGAATTTTGAAATAATTTCCGTCTTTCATTCAGGGCTCAGGCGAGAAAAGTTTTTTGACGCCATCTTCGTGAAGTTATTTTTTTCATTCCTGAGATTTATCGCGCAGCATATACATCTAATGCATTACCTTGTTTCGTTTGTTGACTTTATTCTATCGAGTTGCTATGAATGGATATATTTGATTCGCTCAAAAGTCAGCGTTCAGCTGCTGAGTTTCAAAAGGAATATTGGAAATATTGATGGCGAACAGTAATTAATTAATTCTGGTGGGATATTGTCCTTCCATTAAAACTGAAGGCTGTACATTTAGTATATTTCAAAAACGATAGCCCATCTGCCTAATGAAATACCCCTGTTCAGGAAGAGAAGTCCTTCAAATTTGAGAAATCAAGTGATATCATTCTTCCTGCAATGCTCTTTTTCTGAGAGTACAAGTGTGGGCACAAATTCTCTCATTGAAATGCTTTATATTAAGGCACTTGAAAATTATGTACTAAGTTTTGGTCCGAATACTATTTCTCAAGATTGCAGAACCCAGGTGCAATACAAAATTGCAATACTTACCCCCAGCTTCATGCAATCCGGATTGCAATACCGAGGATCGATCCAATACTTACAGAAATATGCATCCAACTGTCTTTTCGTAGCCCCAGCAGTCTCCCCGAGCTTTGCGAATCCTTTTTCGGGCAAAATTGTCTCTCTGCATTCTGAAAAATCTGGAAAGAACAATTGTCCTCGTCAGTTCGACACTGCCCACTCACATAAGAAGTAGAACTTCTAATTGTTCAGCACTCCAACAATCCTCATTAATTTTAATACGTTCTGCTATAAAAATAAACTCGCAATTCATTATTGCAATAGACTGGAATACCAATATATTGCGTACGAATGTGCTGTGCCTTAGGCTAGGCCTAATTCTAAATAGCGCACCACAAAGCTGCGTTACCGCATAATTTACAAATACTTCTATGGTCCAAAATCTTCTTATATCTTTCAGCCAAGATTTTTTACATGCCGCTTCTAAGGATAGCCTGATCATCCAAATTTTGCAATGTACTCTGTTGCTTTTATTGTTTGGATATAGCCCTTTGAATAACAGGAGTTTTATTACTGGAGATTGCCCGGCCGGAGGCGCATTTGAGGATTTTTTGCTTGTTCACACATTGGCCTTGCTGTGAGGACGAATTATTTCACAGTACTAGAAACCGAGTCCAGTTGTTTGTGACGATAATTTACCATCGCTGCAATGTAGAGAAACACTTTTCATACGAATGATAAGTGCTTAAAAGTGCGAGTTCGCACATGTCTTCCAAGAATAGGGACTGCAAATTTGACGTGCAGATAGAATGAATAGGTGGTAAACGTACGGCAAAATCCTCTATCCTGTCCCGGTAGCTATATAAAGAATGAAACTAGAATACTTTCAACTTTCTCTGACTCTTTATATCGTGGTGTACGAAATTGGGTTCATGACCATTTTAGCACGGTTTTCTGTTTAGTATTTGCGTATTTGTGTTTAGAATATGATTCTCTCAGCTATTTTTCCTATGATTGGTAGTTAGTTATGATAAAAATGGGGACGTTTGTGGATAAAAAGAGGCCTGCCGTCTCTAAAGATTAGATCACTCTGGGCAAAAAGAATCTCCGAGTAGCCCTATTAGAACCCAAACGCTGTTACACGACATTAACCTGAAAATCAGGTATAGTCGAAAAAAATGTTGCAATATCGTTAAATCCTGCCTAATTTCCGATCTGTTCAAATAATATCCGAAGGAATGAGTAATTAGATGAGTAAAGCGTATTTACGAATTGGTGGCAAAATACGCAATTTATGACATGGTAAAGCTTCATTCTATTCGTACTTGAATATAAACCAACCTGGAAGAATTGGAGGTGACAGATGCTGGAGAGGAAATGAATAAGCAACAAGTGACATTGACATCGGCCTTATTGGAGAAAAAGCAGAGAGACCGTGAAGAAGCAACATCACGACACGCTGGAGTATCTATCGATTCAGATGAGGAAAATGAGTGCCCTTTTTCATTTCGTTCTTCGAAAATGGGGGCGAAGAATTAATTTCCGAAATGATCAATTTTACTTCGAGCGAATTCCGCCAAATCATGCAAATCTTGAGCATTGTATACTGACAAACTGGAATACATGAAAAGACAGAAAATAGTCAGAAGACCCGAAGGATGACCTATTCATGTTATTGAATGTTTTAAAACACGGTGGAACTTGGGACTTTCTAGCCCAAATGTTTCGCTACAAGTCTGTTGAATTTCAAAGGCTTATTACAAGATGCATGGAAATAATAGTGAAAGAGGCAAACAAATTGTGGGTTAACCCGAGTCTGAATGAATATAACATGGATAAGTAGATTGCAGTGAACACAACATTTGGACAATTCCCGTATGCGATTGAAGCCGTTTATGTAACTTTTCATCGAACCAATCGCCCGACTGGAAATTGCCAAGAATCTAAGCCCTATTTTTTTCTGGTAAATATCATCAATATGGATGTGAAGTAGAACTATCGGTGTGACCAAATGGGTTAGAATCGTCATTTTCCAAGCATTATCGGGCTCAGTACATGAAATTGAAATATTATCGGAAAGGATTACAACCACAATCAAGCGTCTGGAAAAGAAAATTGATGAAAACGAATATGTAGACGAATTTCTATTTCATGAAAAATTTCCAAATATGTGGGCTGTTTTGGATGATAAAGGCTACCAAAGAGCATCTGAAAAACTTCGAATAAAAGCACGAAAAGGAAACAACTAAGAGGGAGTCTGACGTACGAAGAGAAGGAGTTCAATCGAAAACACGCAAGAGATCGTATAGTAATCGAAAATGTTTCGGGCGTATGGCACAGTTGCGGGGTATCATGTCTCATAAATGTGTTTCGGCAGAAAAACTTTACGATATTGTTTTTTCTTTGTGCGTTTCATTTACAAATTTCAATGTGACACTTCTTCGTCTACGCAACTCTGATTCTGATTGGTACTGAAATACGTTGAATCAATGATCGCAGATGCAGTAGAACGGAAGAAAAAGCGAGCTCAGTAACAGAAGAAATACAGAAATAATCGAGCAAAGCGATTGAGGATAGCCTTTAGAAGTAGTACAAACATTTTGGACTCAAGTGATCAAACTGAGACTGACAGCGTTGGTAGCGTGGAATAGACTCGATTTTATTCTCATTTATTCGGCATTTCTGCAAAGAAATAGTGTTAGCACAAGGAAAAAGTAAATGTACTGAAACCTAGTAATTTATGAGTGTACTCAATAACATCCAATGTTGTGAAATCTTTTCCAATTCAGTGCTGTTTTTACTAATTTAGTCGATCTATACGTTGTAAGTCTATTATAGATACTCTTCGTTGAGAAATGTTGATTGGCATTCATTCTTGGATATGTGGTAAAATTATACAACCTCGATTACGACGCCAGGTCGCTATAGTCCAGGGGGCGTGCTCTAGTGTTCTCAGCAACTCCAGAACATTTTAAAAGCAAAGATCGAATTTTTATTGTAATAAATAGTTGGACGAACTATTTCCACCCTGTTTGAATTCGAGTCATTAGAAACGAGAAATAACAAAATTCAAATTTGCGATGTCTTCGAAAGGATCATCTAATAACGTAAGTATGTCGAAGACTCACTTGAATCAAGGCCCTCGTCATTTGTGGGTTATGATCAGCTACCGAATTTGCAAGGACTCATATCAAGTTTCTCCTGTCACCATGCGGCAGAATCGCTGATTTGTGGCCGGCATTCAACACGCAGTAGGAGGGAGAAACTCTTCTACTCGGAGATGAAACGTACGTGCAATAGCGCGCCACGTAATACTATGTTTACGAAGCGCTAGTCGTATTGAGTGCACAAGCAAATAAGGTTGGTCTGAGTATCACTAAATTGAACGAGGGGATTTTGAGGCATTCGACGTATGATTCGCCACTACTGCTGCCGCATAGTGCTGTTCGATAAAGGGAAACCCATGTTCTTTGAACTTCTTGACTCTGTTTTCGAAGCCGGGCAAATTTCGGTATCATAAAATATTTAGCGATGCTAACGATAGTTTTCAACGGATGAGTGCTGTTTTCGATAGCTCTATGAGCTTCTGTGCTATCGAACACTGACTTGCTGTTTCAGTTTGTTTTGATGGTCACATGAAAAGAGGGATCGAAAGAGCTCCAGCCAATTAACCTCACGGTATTGCGCTAGACTCGCTGGATCTCCAGATAGGATCGAAACAGCCCAAGCATTTCTAACTTTCTTGCCTGCGAAAATGTAGAGCCCCGACCATGGACATCCAGTGGGAAGAATCGCTCGTGCCCGACGCGCGCAAGCTGCGCACTCTTCTGTATGATGTAGACTGCGCGTCCACGCCATTGTGGAGCGGTCCGGCGCTCGACACCGCAATTCATCGTTACGTCAAAATATTCCTACCTATGTTGGCGGCACACGCGAGACGGCCGGTGATGAAACAGCTAACCGGAGTGGCGAATCACAAGTTGAACACTTCTTACGAAGAAGTTCTGAGTGGTGAAAGGTACCTTAACGAAATGACGGACCGTGAGCGGCACAAATACACGAGACCTTTCAGGAAGCTCGGTAATGGGAAAAATGTTGTCGCTGTGCTTCCAATTCCTCCACTAGACGTTGCGTTCTGTTGGGTTTTACACAGGATGTCGCCACTAGACTACATTGCTGACTGCTGCAGGATGTTCGGGGCACCACTGCCAACCGAAAACGGGCTAGACTACATCTGCGTGGAAAACGCAGGAGAGGAACGCACGAGAATCGCGCGCTTGCAGTGGCGCTGCTTCGCGCGGGCAGTACGAAAGATGGAACCGTTCAATTTGTTTGCACGCAAAGCATGCGGTCCAGAACGGAAAACGTTTCTGCCTTCCTACTTATGGCCACCATACAAGAGAGATGGGAAGCTCCACCGATTCCATTTTAACGGATTGAACAGTGGCTCGGAGAAGCGATGGAAATCTCCGCTGCGCTATGACCTGAAGGCAGCGGCGACACGACAAAAACAGTTCCTTTCCAGTGTTGCGCACAGATATTTCGATAGCGATGAGTCTCTGAAAAAGGGCGAGAAGCGTTACATTCAGTTCCTGGAATTGATACGGGATAATTCGGGGAAATTTTTGGTGCCGACGTACGACATCGACCTGGTGTGGCATGCCCACATATTACGTGATACGAAGCGTTACGCAAAGGACATGAGAGACTTTCTCGGACGGTTTCTGAGTCACAAAAATTATGGTGACCGAAGAGAAAGTAGAAAACTGGACAAGAGATTCGAAGAAACTGTGCGATTGTGGGAGGAGAAGTATGGCGAGGAGTATGAGGACGAAGACACAAACTACAAAGGTCGAATCGGTGATCATGTGCTGCGTGTGTTCGGTGATAGCCGCACGAAAACACTGAAGCATGACCATGGCTGGCGAGAATCGTTCGAAGGTCAGGCGGTCGGTTGTGTCTCACGTAGCACTAAAAAATACAAGAGGATACGTACCGACTTTCGTGAGCTGGTGAAGGCGGTGAAGGCGGGCCGTGGGGGTGCTGGCTTTTTTAGTGCAGCTCCATCTGGGGGTGGTGGTTGTGGAGGCGCGGCGGGAGGTTGTGGAGGAGGTGGCGGCGGTGGGTGTGGAGGCGGTGGTGGGTGTTAAAACAGAGAATCAACACATTTTGTAACTAGTAGAGTCATAAATCGCTAGATTTGCTTATTACACTACACAGATCAAAGCTGTATCCTACAATCGACGAAATTTAGGGAATTTGTAATCCGCACACGTAAAACATCTGCAGGCAAGATTCTGTCATTCTTATTCCCTGCCCACTTCGGATTTGAGATTTCCCTCTCTATATGCCCCACTTTTTGCTGCAAGATTTCCAGTACAATTCCTAGTACTGAAGTAGAAAATGCAAGCTTCCAGATTCAGCCTTTTTTGTACTCGTTCATCACGTACCAGACGAGTACTGCGCCTGCCTTATGCATTTCTGCGTTGGCATTGGTGGCAGTTTACCGACACCGAGAAAAATAGGTAAACACTCCAACATCACGTCGCCACATAACTATGGGTTAACATTGTTCTTATGACTACCGTAACAAGATAAGGCGAAAATATACTTGTATTATGATTATTCAAATTTTTTTACATTTTTCTTATCCGTTGATATTTATTTAACTTTCTTACTGGTCAACTATTAAACCTCTATTAATTCCGAGCCAGCAACCAGTATTTTTCTATATTACGTGGTTAGAATCCTTCGAAATACGAAATTCGCTTGTTGGAGGCAGAGCCTTGGAACGGTTTATCTGTTAAATATCTTCTTGAAGGGTTACAGGAGTAGGGAAAGACTTGTTCGATTAGAGTTATTTTACGACAAATATTAGAACAATAGATTTCGTGAGAATGTGAAGGTGAATAGCTCTACTTAACGTACATGAAAGATAAATATTTCATTCCCAGTCTTCTCAAGTTACTTAGAATTATTTTATCATTTGTTTTGACCCTCCAACCATTTGGAACTTAATACTTAAGCCTTTTTCCTTTCCAACTTCCAATTTCTGTGAGCACTGGTTTTGAAAACTGTTCTATCCGCGTAAAGGCAACGGGCACTGTTGTCTGGCCGCAAATCTGGAGCAAAGCATTTCTTCGCGTAAGTACCAATCTATTGGCATTCAACCTGTTCAGAGCGTCTTGAACAACTATTAACTATCAGAAGGGTTATTTAAATAATGTTAATTTATTTCATTGTGGATAATTGGGAAATAATTTATTTTTGTGGAATCTTCCCTAGAAATTGTTCCAATCTCTAATTTCAATACAAAATAAATAATAATTAAATATTTCCCTATCCCTGGTCTCCAACGCAGGATGAAGTAATAAGTACTACTACTAGATTGTGGACAGTGCAGAATGTTGAAAACCAACATGATGTGACGATTTTTCCTGTCGGATTTGTAGGATGTATTCTCGAACACTGAAATGATTGGTCATAATCCACTATGTCTATCACAAGCTGATTGATATCAGAAATTCCACACAAATCTGAACTACAGAACAAGAAGATTTGTTCTTTAAAATGTAACGGGCACATCGGCATATGCCGACAGATGGGCTCGTTGAGAAAGCATTTTCTGCAGTAGAGAAGAACCGCTTACAAGCCTTGGATATCAGTAATAAGAATATCGTGTCAATAAGCGTGTCACTGAACTCTCTTGCGTTTTCCCGTTTTTGGGCCGTCGACGGCAAAAAATTTATTTTTTTCATGGGCATTATCCGTCTGATCAGTTTTGTGGTTTTTCACAGCAGTGGACAGTCACTAGACATTAGAATCATGTAGCGTGTATAGATCCTCGAATCAGGTTCGCGTGTACTTAGCCAGTATCCCGAGAAGTAAGAGAAATTACGGCATAGCATAGCACTGCTCGTATACTCCTATTTTTAATGCGCTGGGTCAATGCTTCACATCAGTCGTAACAGATTCCAACTTTTTATCGGGGAAAATCCTTGTGCTTCAGGTCTTCTTCTACTGCCCCAATCCCATTACTTTATTTGAGTTCTGATAACTAGTAACGAAAAACAGTCGACCCGGAAACGAAAGAAGTTCTGGATTACGAAATCTACGTGGAACAACCGTTTCATTTAAGTGCAAAACACATCGTTAGAGGACTGTAAAGTTGTTTCGAATCTCTTTGGTGGCACCCTTTTTCACAATTCATTCGATTGCACACTTATGACAAACGAACACTTCTCTCGTAACAGCTTACTCGGGTCATTGACATTGAGTAAACTGAGATGCATTGTTGGAAATAGTTCCAAGTTTTGAGCAGATTTCGCTTACGGCGTTGTAGCGCATGCTTCCGCGCAGTGCTGTATTTACATCGCCTGCGCAGTGCAAAATGGGATGGACCCAACATGGACGAGCAATGGAAAGAGTCGCTCGCGTCTGCCGCGCGTAAGCTGCATTACCTTCTTCGTGACGTAGACTCTGCTTCTAAGCCACTATGGAGTGGACGGGCACTCGATGCGGCAATCCACCGTTACGTCGAGATATTTCTCCCGATGTTAGCGGCGCACGCGGCGCTGCCGCGGGTGAGAGAGCTGAGCAAAGTGGCGAACAAGAAGCTCGACGCTTCATTCCTGGAGGTGGTGGGCGGCGATATGTACCGGAAAGAAATGTTCGGCGCTGAGCGGAGTGATTACATCAGGCCGTTCACGGCGCTTGGGAAAGGGAACAACGCTGTCGCCGTACCTCCTATCCCACCTCTTGACGTTGCGTTCTGTTGGGCACTACATCGGTTGTCGCCAGTCGATTATGTCGCGGACTGCAGGAAGTTGTTCGGTGCACCGCTGCCTACCGACAACGGACTGGACTACATCTCCGTGCACAATGCGGACGAGGAGCGCGCGGTGATTGCACGCTTGCAATGGCACTGCTTCGCGCATGCGGCGAAGCGAATGGAACCTTTCCAATTATTTACTTTCAAGAAATGTCGCCGGGAGCGCAAAACATTTCTGCCGTCATACCTGTGGCCGCCTTACGAGGAGGACGGGAAACGAGTATCCATTGACTTCGTTGAGCCGTCAAGAATTTTCGAGAAAACATGGATATCTCCACTGAGCTATGATTTGAAGGCGGCGGCGGCACGACAGAAACAATTCCTCTACAATGTTTCGCACAGATACTTTAATAGTGATGAGTCGTTGAAGCGAGGAGCGAAGCGGTACAGCCAGTTCCTAACGTTGATGCGTGATAATCCGGGCAAATTTCTAGTGCCAATGTACGACATCGACCTGGTGTGGCATGCGCACATATTACGCGATACTAAACGTTACGCAAAGGACACGAGAAACTTTGTGGGACAATTTGTGAATCACAAGGAAGACGATGACCGCAGGGAAGGTGGAGAGCTGGACACGGGGTTCAGGGAAACGGCCGAGTTATGGAAGGAGAAGTATGACGAGGAGTACGAAGATGAAAACACGCACTATAAGGGTCAAATCAGCGATTCCGAGGAGCGAGTATATTATGGAAGCCGCGCGATAACGATCAAGCATGACCATGATTGGCGAGAATTGTTTGTCGGACGCGCGGTTCGTTGCACGACGTGTAGCGATGAAGTTTACAAGGATATGCACGAAGACTGTCGGAAGAAGCTGGCCAAGGCAGTGAAGGTCGCGCGCGGTGGGCAGGTCCGGGGTGGCGCGTGCGCGGCGCTGTACGGCAAAGGCTACATTGGTTCGGCAGCGTTGTACTCGCTTCCTGGTGGTGCGTGCGGTGCATTCCGTGGTAAGTCTCACGGAAGTTGTGGCTGTGGTGGTGGTGGTGATTTCATCGCGGCTGCATGTGGAGCTGCCGGATGTGCGGGTGGCGGTGGTGGGTGCAGCGGCGGTGGTGGGTGTGGAGGTGGTGGTTGCGGTGGTGGTGGTGGTTGTGGTGGGGGCTGTTAGAACAGGCTGTAAAGATGTCACACATTGAGTAAACAAGAAAGAACATAATGCGCAATCTTGATTTCTTAGCTTCATTGCTGAAGAGCGGATGGTTGTTATGCTGGGGGCCGATGAATTCACCCTGTTAGGGAGGAGCTCAGGGCCGAATCTGTTTGTTTCACTCCAAAGGATCGCAATTTATTCGCAGATTTAGTCCGTCTAAAAGAACATGGAAAAATCAACTTATGACAATAGACGCACGTAATTCCTCCAACTTTCATTGTTGTCACTGCAGTACGGCGCGTATTTACAAGTTACTGTAGTCGTTCCCATCACAAGACAAACCTACGCGACATGACAGAAAGATGGGACGCCGGCCTGCCCGATGCCGCATTCAAGCTGCGAACTCTTCTGCGCGATGTCGACTCAGCTTCTGCTCCCCTGTGGAGCGGGCGGCAGCTGGACTCGGCCATCTATCGGTATGTCGAAATTTTCCTACCGATGTTGGCCGCTAGCGCCGGAGTGCCGGGAGTGAGCGGCCTCGTTGATGCGGCGAACAAAGAGCTGTCGACACTTCACAAAGTTGTACGTCGTGGAGAATTGTACAACATACAATTTAACAGCGCTGAACGCGATCAATATCTCGCCCCGTATACTGTGCTTGGGAAAGGAGCCGATGTTATTGCCGTTCCACCTATTCCTCCTCTCGACGTCGCCTTTTGCTGGGCTCTCCATCGTCTCTCACCACTAGACTATGTGGCTGATTGTACTCAACTGTTTGGTGCACCGCTGCCGGCCGTGAACGGCTTGGATTATATCAGTGTACAGAACGCAGGGGAAGAACGCGCAGTCACTGCCCGCCTGCAATGGTTCTGTTTCGCAAAAGCTGTGCGCTCTCGACAATCGATGATCCCGTTTCGTTCGCGTGCATGTAGTGCCGAACGCACAACATATCTGCCGTCCTATCTGTGGCCTCGCTACACGGTTGGTTCGAAGAGTCGCTTGTTCAAGTATACCGAAAACGCGCTGTTCCGAGCCAACTGGACATCTCCCTTACGATACGACCTAATCGCTGCAGCTGGTCGACAAAAACAGTTCTTGTACAACGTCTCCCACCGGTACTTCGACGACGAAGCGTCGCTGCGGTACGGCGTACAGAGGTACCGACAATTCCTCGCGCTGATGCGGGAGCATCCCAATCAGTTCCTCGTGCCTATGTATGATATCGACCTGGTGTGGCACGCGCACATACTACGTGACACCCGGTCATACGTAGCAGACACCAAGCGACTTGTGGGTCGATTCGTGAACCACCAAGAAGACGACGACCGCAGCGAGGATGGCGACCTCAATGCCGGATTCCGAACTACTGCCGAGCTGTGGCGTGTGAAGTATACTGAGACATACGAAGACGACACCACCAACTACAAGGGTCATCTTCCAGACACCATAGAGCGTGTGTTCAGAAGCGGTCAGACCCAGGTGGTTAGAGAGAACGCGCTATGGCGCTTGCGCTTCGTCGGTGGGACGGTCTGCGAGTATTGCAAGAAAAAGATCGCCGTTCAGATGCACACGAAGTGTCGCAAGGCATTGGTGAAGGAGGTACGGTTGAAGCGTGGTGCGAGCGCCCGAGGGGGCGCGTGTGCAGCGCTGTACTCTAATGGGTTGTTGGGTCTCTGGCTACTAGTTCGAAGGCGGGCGGTGCTTGCGGTGGACTTGTGGGTAACGCCCATGGGGGAAGTGGCTGTGGTGCGGGAAAAAACGGAGCAATTGGGTCTGGCTGTGGTGCGAATCCTCGTGCTGCGAGTAGTGCGTGTTCTACAGGAGCTTCGGAAATATCATCCTCGGTTCTGCTCGCCGTGACCAGTTGCAATATTCTCGGTTTCGGGCAGGGTTCTGGATGTGGGTTCGGAGGCGGGGGTGGGTGTGGTGGGGGATGCGGATGCTAGGATGATCGGTCGTATTTTAGATTCGATGCCTCTTCGGGTTGTTTCTAGAGAAGTGATTTCATCGTCATATTGTATGATCTACGAGATATAATCATTCACGCAAGTCAGAATGCTTTGCTGTTTGAAGAGAATGTCTTAAGCAATTGGCTCCTTCACAAAGAATATACGAGCGCGCAAAACAGAGTCGAAAATTTGGATTCATTCCCGCGAACAGGAAAAGAAGCGATCCAACTCGCAAGATTAGTCATCGTAAAGTGTAGGCCAAGGTACAGTACATGCCCAAGGGTTGTGTTTTTCAATGGCAGGAAATTTTCACAGACTTTGGGAGTATCAAGATGATTGATTCACTTGACGGCTTGACAGTTTCTACATGTTGCACATACCTAGAGGTAGGCGTGGTTCTGTTCTGATTCGAATCGATTCGGTTTCATAGAACTGGAACCGAACCACAACCTCGGTTTTACAAATGTGGATTGACAGTGAGTAGAACCATCTTATTAAAGAATAGAACAAACGTAGAAGAGATATTATCAAAAACTTCATGTTCACGATGGACGCAGACTCATCGGCAAGTAGAGGCTCAGAGGCTCAGGCGAATGCAATCGGATTACGATTGTTCGTAGGCCTGACTGGGAGACACACCCTCGAAATAAACTGTTCCCAATCAAGTCATTGGTGTCGTTCCAATTTACCACCACGAAAGCAGTGAGACCGGTGCCGAATACTTTGAATATCGCCAACAAGAAATCAATCACGAATCTGAACAGGCATGGAAGCACCGTTATCGGCTGGATAACATAGAAAGTAGACGCTCGCATAACTGCTTCTGTTTGAAATCCAGGTACTGTTCTAGCAGGTATTCTACGGATTGGATCAGAGACTACTGATCTAATTCGACAAACAGCTGCATGCTATTGCTCAGACGGCTTGAAAAGATACTGCGATATGAAAAATCATGAGTTTTGTGCGAAAGTTGCTATTCTTGACCGAAACTAACTCGATCTTACCAATGGCGACCGTTACCAAGAGTTGGAGAGTACTCAATTGCAGGTCAGAATTTTGTGGCGGCAGTGATGGGGTGATTCTGTATTACAACAGTCGCATCTTGATACCCTTTACTTATCGTTTTCTACATCATTCGATACAGAGCACTAGAGCTCTGATAGATAAGTTCATTTTTTTCGATTAACCGGGTGCATAGTTATCGGTAGTCATTTTAACCAACGTACACGAGCAACGAGCTCGACGGCGAAATCGTTCAACATCTAAACGCACTGGAGAAAGACGAACACAGTACTAAGACTACCGCAGGCGAACAAGCTGCGAGCTCTTCCGGGTACTTGTTGAATCAGATGCAATATGTGCTTGCATTTGCTTGCATATATTTCATGCAGTTGTATATCAAAGTAGATCACTAGCCTCTGATTCAATCCATAGTGTGCCCAGTAGAAGAGTACCGGTACCGAAATCCATAGTGTGCGTGTGGGTGGAAATGGGGGCGAACAGCAAATGTTGAGATACGGTGTAGTGATTGAGTTTGTTTGTAGTATTTCATTTTTTGTATGTACTGAAATCTGTACTACGCAAATTACGGGTTGAAGCAATTGGATCAACAGAGAACTACTGTGGCCTTTTCTTGAACGAATATTCCCTTTTAAATTTCAAGGTTACGCGCGAAGCGCTGGCTTGCCCAAGGCTGAAACTTGTTTTAGCCCTAGAAATGAACTGACGACAAAGGCTCACTCCCCAAATTACAAATTCACAGCTGATTGAACCAGTTTTTGAATTAAATGGAGAAAAAACGCAGACCGAAACGTCTCGCCAAAAGCAGTCCAGCCGGCGACAATCTAAATTGAAATAGTTCTGGAACTGAGACCAATTCAAAAAGCAAAAATTAAAACAAAAAAATAGCCATACCTGAGAAGATGGAACCAGAACTGTCTAGGAAGTATGTTCAGGTTTCGGTTCCAAGTGCCCCACTACACCATACCGTTGCTAACTGACAAACCGGTATCTAACATTTCTTTAGGTTTATGAAGCAAATAATTTCAATCCTTGTGGAGAATGAGAAAACGTCCGATTAAAACTTGAAAAACGTATTGCAATAAATTTAGTAACAGCAGATTACAATTTGTCAGCGGTTTAGAAGTCAATTAACATATGAAAAACCTCAACAGTTTAATATATAAAACAAACTTGTTCAAATGACAGCGCCAACTGAAATCAATAAATTTATGTCGTAGCACTGATGCGTTTCAACAATGAAAAGCGAGAGGCATTTCAAATCTTAAATCTTCCAAGAACCAAATACATGAAATTATAGTGTATGAGTCCCCTGGAGGCGGCAATTGCACGGAAAGTTACATTCTGGATAAGAATGACTAATCAGAGTTCTCGGACCACTTGGCGGTCTACGACAAAGCAAAACGGGAGACATAAATATATGGAGCAATTCCATAGCTTGCATTCATTGCAATTCACTAACACGTACGGGACTTATCTAAAGTGCGTCAGGTGACAGTAATTTCGAATCCGATATTGCAATCTTCTTAAATAACGACCTTCATGCGTCTTCTGTCAATGACTGAAGTAAATGAGATTCTTCCATACAAGTTCTCACTAGAATTCGTTTGTGTTGGTTTTTTGCAAACACCTTGATCCATCAGTCATGAATCATTCCATTTTACCTAAGCTACAGACACTGATCGACCACAGCGCAAGCAGTTTTCAACGTTCAAGTCGTTCATCTTCCATCCATGCGAGGTAGACACAAGACGAAGCAAGTTGGACTTGATGCAAGCTAACGTTGGCTGTTTTTAAATTTCACTGTGCATTCGTACCAAGGGGAATGAGGTTTTAACAAACACGAGTGTGTGTGATCTTTTGTCAGTACTGTACAGTACTCGTTGGTACAGTGTACTGTACCGATGGCCTAGAAGTCAGTGTTTTGCGTCAGCTGCTGAACGACTACCTTACGATGTAGTCTCACGATGTCGCCTCTGTCAATGAGCCGTCCCCCCGCCCAATGATGAAGGCGAATGAGCAGAACTCAAGTGTTGTCCAAAAACGTCACATAGGACGGTCGAGAAAGAACGAACATTGGAATTAACAGACCAACTCGGAGCACAGAGAAACCATACAAGTGGATGGAACAGCGGACTTTCGTGCCATCTGATAACGGAGCCGACTTTCGGGCACATTTCCTGTTTCGGAACGTCGAACAGAAAATCGATTGCATCGGCACATTATCTGGAACACTTCAGAAAGGTCGTCACATAAATTTACACAACTCAGAACATGAATCAAATTCGGTAAGCACGAGAAAAACAGCACAGCATCGAGCACACAACAGCAGAGTAGGCATGACCAACGCGCTAGGGTAACGCCAATGCGACAAGATACAGTACCGCAATACTGTACGGAAAATAGTAGCACGCCACACTAAATCACGTTCAACTACGAGCACCAGTTGCGTAATCGCAGCAAACCGACGAATACTGCGTCTACAGTATCGGGGGAATGCATTGTCCAGCTTCATACAGCCTCATACGCGGGAGGTTCCCCATTAGCCACCGCCGAAGGCTTGATTTTCGCCACTGCACGAACCGCGGCGTAAGTGGCGAGGGAAGTTAGCACGGCACCCCACGCGGTGTCAGCGAGTGCGAGCGACCACGTCCAGTCCTGTAGCACGGACAGGTTGGTGAAGCTGTACGTCCCATAGGTGACGGTGCCGAACAGCGCACCGCTACGCAGAGCATGGGCAGGGTTGCGCAAGCGTAGCGCGGGGAGCGCCACGAAAATCACGGCACCAGACACGTTCAGGAGATAGAATATTATCCCGGGCAGGATGCGCGGTGGAGTGGACAGCAGTGCGGCGATGGTGGAGTTGTACATCGGCAGCGAGACGAGCCCGATCCATACCGCGTCGAGCAGCGCGAATGCAACAAACGTGAGCGCGAACACCAAGCCGAAGTTCTCCATCATCTTCTCGGGTCAAGCGTTCGATAGACGGCGCCTGGTACGCTACAGCACACCACTGCCAGACGAGTTGACAATTTGAAATAGAATTACAGTGGCGATTGAACATCGATGACTCGCGATTTTGACGTCTTCATCGCCGCATGCGGATAAGGTACCTTGTCCAATACGGGTACAACTGCAGCGAAATGCTGGCATTTTGTGGTACTGTACAGAACGACACGACCTACGATGTACGACGATTGAATGGAAGATGCGGCGAGCATATAACTCGCCACCACACGAGCGGAGTACAATATCGAGGAGAAGTCTGAGTAAGTACAATCACTAAAGCACTAGCGTACAGTCGACGACGACATGGACAGAACGAGTGGGCAGGAAGGAGATATATAAAAGCAAATGAAATGGACTAGCTAGAAAACGAGTGGGCATGAAGCACATGGAGGTGAGGAAGATGAGCATCTCGGCGGACGCGGCGGCAGAAGCACGTACACAGAAAACACCATTGAGGTGCGAGCTAGCTGACGAGATGCCATTGCGCGGCGATGCGACCATGCACAGTCGTTGCAATTTAAATTGGAACCGGAATATAACCGCCAGCGTACGTGGGCAGTGACCTGAGGTGAAGCAGCATGCGGCGTCGATGCAAAATGAGATCACCGAACATGTACGTATTTTTGGCGGGTGTGCTGAAAAATAGTCGTTCTTGCTACGAACTCCCTCGCCACCCCCTCGCCAAACGGTCAGTATTACCCCTCGAGCATTACAGCGTGTAATACACTAATATTTCGTTCCTTGTAGCCGTTCAGGTAGCATGTGCCACCACGACTATCCGTTCAGCAACTGAGATCATGGCTGTTCTAAAGGTATCGACTCGCCGCCATTCTCCGCAGCTACCCATCCCGCCCGCCTAGCTTACCACGCATCCCAACTCCTAACTTTGCCTCGCCTGCGCCGGGAACCCGCGCGACGACGGCATCTCACACTGCGACTGCAACCTACGCATCCTCTGCTCAACGCCGAAGGCTGGTTCTCTAACCGCCTCCTACAATGGACCGCGTTTTCACTTCTTTGCGCCGAATGGTCAGGACTGATGACGGCCCTGCCTCCGCTACCGCGTCGCCCATGCGAACGAACAGACCACATTTTGGCTCTGCGCCATCGTCCCCCGTCACAATTGGATATCCCGTACGTGCGAAACATGATGTGCACGTGGAGTCCGACGCCGGATCTGAAACGGGGCTCAAGGGGCTGCCGGAGAAGATGGAGCGGGAGTTGATGAAGGGGATAACTGCCGAGGGCAAGAAGACGGACCCGGACGCCGCGCTGAAAGCCTTCCAAAAGTACCTCTACGGCGACAACGCCCCACCATCACCAATGCCGACATCCGTGAAGAAGCCACAGGCTCCCCCTGCACCTGCACCCGCGCCCGCACCGCCAAAGCTTTCGATGCCACTGGATAATCTGCCGTTGCCGAAACGCTCTATCGGGCCTGGTGTCGCGCCGCCGTTACCGCCGTCGCCCAGCTCACTCGCGTCCGAATCTCTCACTTCTGTTGCCTCGCTCGCCAGACCACCGGTGCAACACACGTCACGCACACCCGTCAAGCGCCCACCGTCGCCACCGAAGCCGTGGGAGAAGTCGCCAGCTAAGGCACACCCGCCCAGTGGCAAATTACCGCCCACCGTGCCCAGTCGACGGTTGAAGCCGAAGACGCCCACGAAGGTGGCGCCTCCACCGCCGCTGTCCGCGAAGGTGCTGAAGGCCGCGTCTGGCGCGCAGATCCAGTTCCCTGGCGCTGCACCACCACCACCGCCGCCACCATTGAATAACGTCGCCCCACCGCCGCATCGTACGCTGAAGCCGCTGCAGAGCGCGAACTTGCCGAAGCCCCCAATGAAGGCACCACTGCCTGCTAGCGGCAAGCTGCCCCCGGTCTCGCCGAATCGACGAACGAAGCCGAGGCCTATTGAGCCGCCCACCAGGTCGCCTAGCAAGACGCCGAAGGGCGAGCCGAAGCGTACTCGCATCCCTCCACCACCGCCCGCACTGCCGCCGTCGCCGATATCCACGCGCGCGAGCGGACTCGCGGGGCGTGGGCTGAGCCGACGCGCAATCATGAGCATCCCCCCGCAGGAGCCGGTGTACATTCACAACAAGGACCCGACAAAGGTGTTCACGAACATGAAGAAGATCGGTGAGGGCGCGAGCGGCAACGTGTTCCTGGCGACGAAGCCGGACGGTAGCCGATGCGCGCTAAAGAAGGTGAAGCCGAGTTCGCGGGTGGAGCAGGACGCGCTGGAGATGGAGATCCGGATGATGTGCTGCACGCGACACCCGAACCTGATCAAGTGTCAGGAGACGTACCTGTTCGGTGGGTCGATGTGGATCGTGATGGAGTTCATGGGAGGCGGGTGCCTCACGAACGAGCTGGAGAAGTACCAGAACACGCGCAAGCGGATGGACGAGCGGGAGATCGCGTTCGTGCTGCGCGAGGTGCTGACCGGGCTCAAGTTCATGCACGGCATGAAGCGCCTGCACCGCGACATCAAGTCCGACAACGTGCTGCTCACCGACGACGGGCGCGTCAAGCTTGCCGACTTCGGCTTCTGCGCCGAGCTCACCGAGGAGCGGCGCAAGCGCACGACCTGCGTCGGCACGCCCTACTGGATGGCGCCCGAGCTCATCCGCCAGAACGAGTACGACTACAAGGTCGACCTCTGGAGCGTCGGCATCCTCGCCATCGAGTGCGCAGAGTGGGAGCCCCCCTACATGGACCAGGACCCCATGCGCGCCATGTACCTCATCTGCACAAAGGACCCGCCCCGCCTCCGCGGCAACGAGTGGAGCCGCGAGTTCAAGGACTTCGTCGCCTCAATCCTCGTCATGAACCCCCACAAGCGACCCAGTGCCTCCCAACTGCTGGCCCACCCCTTCTTGCAGAACTGTGCCGACCGTGTGTCGCGACGATAGTACGCTTTTCGGTTCGTATAGTAAATAGACAAGCTGACTTTTTACTTTCATCTACTTTGTGTTGTGACGCCCGTGCCCATGTGATTGATGTGTCTGAGTGTAGACACTTAAAGAAGATTGTTCATTTCAGTTCTCCGAGAGGTAGGACTGCTCTCTGGTAGCGCCCAGAGAGGTAAAAAATATACTGAAATAGAACATTGCAGTAACTGATCGATATTCGAGTAATATTCATGAAGTCAGAATAGTCTCAGTTACTTACTGGGTTGTGCTTGCTGAAGAATTTATTTACTCTAGTTGAGTCTAGAACCGTGATTATTTTCTCAGTAACTGAGCGTCGAAGTCTCTCAAAAGCCGTTGTTCTTCAATTGGCTGAATACTTAAGCAGCAGTTGTGAATCTTTTTTGTCATTTAATTTTTTTGTTCGCTGAAGGAATATTGCAGAAACAACGTAAATTGAGAAGTACTGTACTTCAGAGAACTCTGACTTCATATTTACCCTTTCTACTAGGAAAATTTCCGAGCGCCTATTCTCTAAGGCAGGATATGCGCTTTGTTATGGAAGTAAACGAATAACATCTGTAAATCTAGAGAACAACAGTCTCTAAACATTTATTGCAATCTCT
>JAAUYH010068554.1_pt1 | contig 22245 bp, 19 predicted proteins | sample 7278061 | NCBI WGS metagenome assembly JAAUYH01 (sample SAMN14350203, study PRJNA611818) | marine sediment metagenome | isolation source: surface marine sediment (0.6m) | place: French Polynesia: Moorea | collected 2018-08 | reverse complement strand
AGCTGCTGGTCGAGATGGACGGCTTCGAGGCCAATGAGGGCGTGATCCTGATCGCCGCCACCAACCGTCCCGACGTCCTCGACCCGGCGCTGCTGCGCCCCGGTCGCTTCGACCGCCAGGTCGTCGTACCGAACCCCGACGTGGTGGGGCGCGAGAAGATCCTCAAGGTGCATATGCGCAAGGTGCCGCTGGCGCCGGATGTGAACGCCCGCACCATCGCCCGCGGCACGCCCGGTTTCTCGGGCGCCGATTTGGCCAATCTGGTGAACGAGGCGGCGCTGCTGGCGGCCCGCCACGGCAAGCGCGTCGTCGGCCACCAGGAATTCGAGGACGCCAAGGACAAGGTCATGATGGGGGCGGAGCGCCGCTCCATGGTCATGTCCGACGATGAGAAGAAGCTGACCGCCTATCACGAGGCCGGGCATGCGGTGGTCTCGGTCCACGAGCCGGAATCCGACCCGATCCACAAGGCGACGATCATCCCGCGCGGCCGGGCGCTGGGCATGGTGGTGCGGCTGCCGGAAGGCGACCGCCTGTCGATGCCGCGCAACAAGCTGGAGGCCGATCTGTCGGTCGCCATGGGCGGGCGCATCGCCGAGGAGCTGATCTTCGGCCATGAGCGGGTGACGTCCGGCGCCTCGGGCGACATCCAGATGGCGACCAACCTGGCCAAGAAGATGGTCACGGAATGGGGCATGAGCGACAAGCTCGGCATGCTGCAATACGGCGCGCCTGAGCAGGAGGTGTTCCTGGGCCATTCGGTGACCCAGCACAAGAACATGTCGGACGCCACCGCGACCCTGGTGGATCAGGAAATCCGCCGCATCGTCGACGAGGCCTATGCGCGCGCCCAGAAGATCCTCACCGACAACATGGATGAGCTGCACAAGGTCGCCAATGGTCTGCTGGAGTACGAGACCCTGACCGGCGACGAGATCAAGGGCCTGCTGAAGGGCGAGGAGATCGTCCGCGAGGAGCCCGACGATACGCCGCCGCCGCCGAAGAAGAAGACGAGCGGCAAGCGCGCCTCCGTGCCCAGCGGCGGTACCAAGGGTGGCATCGGCCCGGAACCGCAACCCGGGACCTGACCCCCTCTCTCGCGGCTACGATGATGGTTGAAGATACCGACGGCCCCGGATCGCTCCGGGGCCTTTCGGCATTTGCGCAAGGCGGAGCCAGCCGGCTCTATCTGCGGCCGCTCGGGCTCGGCGACCACGCCTTCGGTCCGGGCAGCCGGCCGCTTGCCGGCGGGCCGCTGCGCTTCGACCGCGCCGAGGTGATCCTGCGGCGCGGCGACGACGCGCGGCGGGCCGTGGCGGCATTGACCGAAATCGAGTCCTGGTCCCTCTCCCACGGCCTCGCCGATGCCTTCGAGATGCGGCATGCGGCGCTGTGCGCGCCCCGCATCCTGCCCGGCCGCGAACCGGATTCGCGCGACCCCGCACCGCTGGTGATGGGGATCATCAACGTCACGCCGGACAGCTTCTCCGACGGCGGCGACTTCTACGATGCGGGACTGGCCATCGACCATGGCCTCGGCCTGATCGAGCAGGGTGCGGAGATCCTCGACGTGGGCGGTGAGTCGACCCGGCCGGGAGCCGAACCGGTCACCCCTGAGGAGGAGGTCAAGCGGGTGCTGCCGGTCGTCGAGGCGCTGGCGGCGGCCGGCGCCACGGTCTCCATCGACACCCGGCATGCCGAGGTCATGCGCGCGGCCCTGGCGGCCGGCGCCTCCATCATCAATGACGTCACGGCGCTCACCGGCGATCCCGACAGCATGTCGGTGGTGGCGGAAAGCGGCGCGCCGGTGATCCTGATGCATATGAAGGGCGAGCCGCGCTCCATGCAGGCCGCGCCCGACTACGCCGACGCGCCGCTGGATGTCTACGACTACCTTGCGGGACGCATCGAAGCCTGCGTCGCCGCCGGTATCGCCCGACACCAGATCACCGTCGATCCCGGTATCGGTTTCGGCAAGACGGTCGACCACAACGCCGAAATCCTGCGCCACACTGCGCTCTTCCACGGGCTTGGCTGCCCGATCCTGATCGGCGTGTCACGCAAGAGCTTCATCGGCGTGCTCAGCCGGGGCGAGCCGGCGAAGGACCGGCTTGGCGGGTCGCTGGCGGCCGGGCTGGTGGCCCTGTCTCAGGGCGCCCAGATGCTGCGGATGCACGACATCGCGCAGACCCACCAGGCGGTGAAGGTCTGGCGGGCGGTTACGGCGAATCGGCTCGAAAATGACGTAATTGAAGCGTAACACTTCTTCCGCCGGTGAATGCCGCTGCGCCGGCCAATGATGACCTCACGGCAGCCCGGGTTCCGATCCTTCCATGACACGCACCCTTTTCGGCACCGACGGTATCCGCGGTACCGCCAATTCCGACCCGATGACGGCGGAGACGGCGCTCAAGGTCGCGATGGCGACCGCGGCACAGTTCCGCAATGGCGATCACCGGCATCAGGTGGTGATCGGCAAGGATACCCGCCTGTCCGGCTATATGATCGAGCCGGCGCTGACCAGCGGCTTCGTGTCGATGGGCATGGATGTCTTGCTGGTCGGGCCGATGCCGACCCCGGCGATCGCCATGCTGACCCAGTCGCTGCGCGCCGATATCGGCGTCATGATCTCCGCCTCGCACAACCCCTATCAGGACAACGGCATCAAGCTGTTCGGCCCGGACGGCCACAAGCTGTCCGACGAGGTGGAACTGGCGATCGAGACGCGCATCGCCGAGAACGGCTTCGGCCCCGATCTTGCCTCGCCGCGCCGGCTGGGCCGCGTGCGCCGGCTCGAAGAGCCGCAGGGCCGCTATATCGAGAGCGCCAAGAACACCTTTCCGCGCCATCTGCGCCTGCACGGGCTGAAGATCGTCGTCGATTGCGCCAATGGTGCCGCCTACAAGGTGGCGCCCCGGGTGCTGTGGGAGCTCGGTGCCGAGCTGGTGCCGGTCGGCGTCGATCCCGACGGCTTCAACATCAATGACAAGTGCGGCGCCACCGCCACCGAGCGCATGCAGGAGCTGGTCGTTGCCCACAACGCCGATCTCGGAATCGCCCTGGACGGCGACGCCGACCGGCTGATCCTGGCCGACGAGCATGGTGAGCGGGTCGACGGCGACCAGCTGATGGCGCTGATCGCCGGAAGCTGGGCCGACGCCGGCCGTCTGTCCGGTGGCGGCATCGTCGCCACGGTGATGTCCAATCTCGGCCTGGAGCGCAGTCTCGAGGCCAGGGGCCTGAAGCTGCATCGCACCAAGGTGGGCGACCGCTACGTGGTCGAGGCGATGCGCGCCAAGGGTCTCAACATCGGCGGGGAGCAGTCCGGCCACGTGGTGCTGAGCGACTATGCCACCACCGGGGACGGGCTTGTGGCGGCGCTGCAGGTGCTGGCGGTGATCCAGCAATCCGGCAAGCCGGCCAGCGAAGTGACCCGGGTCTTCGAACCCGTGCCGCAGCTGTTGCGCAATGTCCGCTACGATTCGAGCGGCGGCCAGTCGACGCCGCTGGACAACGCCTTGGTGCAGGCTGCGATCAAGGGCGGCGAGAAGAAGCTGGGCAAATCCGGTCGCCTGGTGATCCGCAAATCGGGCACCGAGCCGCTGATCCGGGTGATGGGCGAAGGCGACGACGCCGATCTGGTCCGGACCGTCGTCGACGAGATCGTCGACGCCGTCGATCGGGTGTCCAAGGAGCTCGCCGACAGCGCGTGACGGCGGTTTCCGGGCGCCTTGTCCCGATTGAACCCGGGCAATACTCCCGTTGACCGGCGCTCTTGCGACCTGATAGCGAACCGGGTCCCATTTGGTTCCCGGATCGGAGGTCGCCCATGTCCATCCCGCTCTATCAGGTCGACGCCTTCACGGGCGCCGTCTTCTCCGGCAACCCGGCGGCCGTCTGCCCGCTGGAGACCTGGCTTCCCGACGAGACGCTGCAGGCCATCGCGCTTGAGAACAACCTGTCCGAGACCGCCTTTTTCGTGCCCGAAGGCGACGGCTACGCGTTGCGCTGGTTCACGCCGGTGCACGAGGTCGACCTCTGCGGCCATGCCACCCTGGCCTCGGCGCATGTGATCATGACCCTGCTGGAGCCCGAGCGCCGCTCCGTCGCCTTCAGCACCAATGTCTCCGGCACCCTGACCGTCGAGCGCGATGCCGACCGCTACGTCATGGACTTTCCGCCCTGGCCGCGCGAGCCGGCCGAGGTCGATGCCGAGGTGACCGCAGCGCTCGGCACGGCGCCGACGGCGCTCTTCACCGGCAATGACTGGATGGCGGTCTACGAGAGCGAGGCCGATGTTCAGGCGCTGGAGCCCGACATGGCGGCGCTGGCCCGGTTGGAGGCCCGCGGCGTGATCGCCACCGCGCCCGGCCGCGAGGTCGATTTCGTATCGCGCTTCTTCGCTCCGCGCTTCGGCATCCCGGAAGACCCGGTGACCGGCTCGGCCCATTGCATGCTGACGCCCTATTGGGCCGACCGGCTGGGCAAGAGCAGCCTGTCGGCCCGGCAGATCTCGTCCCGTGGCGGCGAGATCCACTGTACACTGACCGATCAGGGCCGGATCCGGCTCGCCGGGCAGGCCGTGCTGTACATGGAGGGGCGCATACATGTCTGAAGCGGCGGTCTCGCGCAGGCCGGTCGTCTCGATCGACCCGGCGGTGGGGCCGGAGGACATGGCGGAGATCCGGACTCTGTTCCTGGAATACGCAGCCTTCCTCGATTTCTCCCTGTGCTTTCAGGATTTCGACCAGGAACTGGCCGACCTCCCGGGTGACTACGCGCCTCCGGCCGGGCGCCTCTGGCTGGCCCGGGTCGACGGTGCCGTCGTCGGCTGCGTCGGGCTTCGGCCGTACAAGGACGGCAAATGCGAGATGAAGCGCCTCTATCTTCGCCCCGGGGCGCGCGGTCTCGGCCTCGGTCGCCGGCTCGCGGCGTTGACCGTGACGGCGGCGGAGGAGATCGGTTATCCGATCATGCGGCTGGACACGGTGCCGAAGCTCAAGACCGCCATAGCCCTCTACCGCGACATGGGCTTCGCGGAAGTCGTCGAGCCGCAGCCCCAGGGCGCTCCGGATGGGCTGCTGGTGTTCGAGAAGACGCTGCGTCCGGCCGGCCGATGACCAAGGCGCTGTTTTTCGAGGATTTCACCGTCGGCCGGGTCTTCCGGTCGCCCGGATGCACGCTGACCGAGGCGGAGATCGTCTCCTTCGGCCTGACCTATGACCCGCAGCCGTTCCACATCGACAAGGAGGCGGCCCAGCAGACGCCCTTTGCCGGGCTGATCGCATCGGGCTTCCAGACCTTGGCGCTGGGCTTCCGGCTGTTCTACCAGACCGGCGCCATCGCCGACTGCAGCCTGGGTGGTGCGGGCGTCGACGAGTTGCGCTGGACCGCGCCGGTGCGGCCGGGCGACACGTTGCGGGCCGAGGTCGATGTGGTCGAGCAGCGGGCGTCGCAAAGCCGCGGCGACCGCGGCCGCGTCAGCATGCGGTATCGGCTCCTCAACCAGCACGACGAATGCGTCGCGAGCTGGGTCGCGCTCCACATCCTGGCCAAGCGGGACCAGACGATCGCGGTCTGACGCGCGTTGCGGGCATTGCCGCTGCACGCTTTGCGCGATATCTATTCGTCGTCCAAGTACCTTTGTTTGCATGACGGCGGGGTGGCAATGATCTTCAGGGGATTGGCGGCTTTGCTGGCGGCGTTCCTGGCCGGGTGCCAGAGTCCCGGTCCGATCACCGCAGAGGACAGCATGCTGAGTCTTGCGCTGGCGGAGGGCGAGTGGCCGTCGATTACCCGGGAACTGGTCGAAGTCGACGAGGCCCATGAGGAACTCTGGGATTGGCCGTCCGGCGCGCTGAGAACCGTGCGCACGCGTCGTCAGAGCTACCTTCCCTACGATTTCAACGATCCGGAAGATCTGGTGGAGAACATCAGTCGTTGGCCGACTTTCGTCCGTACGGAGGTCGATCTGGAGAGCGTCAGGACCGGCCGGAACGCCATGGGCGCATTCCTTTACGCCACGGCGGTAAAGCGCGATCGCCTGTGCTTCTACATGCTTCAGGCGATCCCGCCGTTCCAACCTCCGAACACCGCGCCGGTCAATACGTCGGAGATCAGCGACGGCTACGTTTCGATGTATCAATGCGCGCTTGCCAGTACGACGACCCTGGCAGCACTGGAAACCCGTGGCCTGGAATTCGCCACCGCCCTGGACAGGCGCTGGTAACGGCCCAATCGGCCAAAATCTGGGCATTCCCCTCGCCAATTCCGCCGGTTGGGCTGGGAACGCTTCGCTGGCGAGTTGCTGCAATGCGGCACGATCGCAGTTGACCGTCAACCGGCGCTCTGTATTCTCCGCGGCGGGCCACGCCCCCCCAACGGGGCGCAACTATTCTGGAAGGAATAGCCATGAGCAAGCCGCATGTCCGGCCGAGCAATCCCCAATTCTCCACAGGTCCCTGCACGAAGCATCCCGGCTGGTCGCTGGACGCCCTGGCCGGCGCCGAGATCGGCCGATCCCATCGCGCCAAGCAGCCGAAGGCCAAGCTGGCCGAGGTCATTGCGCGCAGCGCCGCGCTGTTGGACCTGCCTGACGGCTATCGCCTCGGAATCGTGCCGGCGTCGGACACCGGAGCGATCGAGATGGCGCTCTGGTCGCTGCTCGGGCCGCGCGGCGTCGACGTCTTGGCCTGGGAAAGCTTCGGGTCGGCCTGGGCGACCGACGTGGTCAAGCAGCTCAAGCTCGACGATGTCCGCACGCTGACCGCCCCCTACGGCGCATTGCCGGATCTGGGCCAGGTCGACTGCGACCGCGATGTCGTCTTCACCTGGAACGGCACCACCTCCGGCGTGCGGGTCCCCGATGGCGATTGGATCGCCGCCGACCGCGCCGGGCTCACGATCTGCGACGCCACCTCGGCGGTCTTCGCCATGGAGCTGCCGCTCGACAAGCTCGATGTGGTGACCTGGTCCTGGCAGAAGGTGCTGGGCGGCGAGGCCGCGCACGGCATGCTGGCACTGAGCCCGCGCGCGGTGGAGCGGCTGGAGAGCCACACCCCGGCCTGGCCGATGCCGAAGATCTTCCGGCTGACGAAGGGCGGCAAGCTGATCGAGGGCATCTTCAGGGGCGAGACGATCAACACGCCGTCGCTGCTGGCGGCGGAGGACGAGATCGACGCCCTCGCCTGGGCGGAGAGCATCGGCGGCGTGCCGGTACTGATCGACCGCTCCAGGGCCAATCTCGCGGCGATCTCCGACTGGGTCGGCCGCACCGACTGGATCGACTTCTTGGCCGCCGATCCGGCCACCCGGTCCAGCACCTCGATCTGCCTGAAGATCGTCGATCCGTGGTTCGCCGGTCTCGACGAGGAGAGCCGGGCCGCGGTGCCCAAGCGCATGGCCGCGCTGCTGGAGGCTGAGGGCGTCGCCTACGATGTCACCGGCCACCGGGATGCGCCGCCGGGGCTGCGCATCTGGGGCGGCAGCACGGTCGAGACGAGCGATATCGAGGCGCTGATGCCTTGGCTCGACTGGGCCTTCGCCGCCGTCCGCGACGAGTTCGCCGAAGCCGCCTGACCGCGACGCCATCGAGATTCCGCACGACCTGCCGAGCGTGATCCGGGCCTGGGCGCCCGGGTGCGGCGGTCGAAGCCCGATAGAGGTTTCCCCCATGCCGAAAGTCCTGATTTCCGACAAGCTGAGCCCCCGCGCCGCCGAGATCTTCCGCGAGCGCGGCGTCGAGGCCGACGTGAATCCCGGCCTGCAGCCTGATGAACTGCGCAAGATCATCGGCGACTACGACGGCCTCGCCATCCGCTCCGCGACCAAGGTGACGCCGAAGCTGCTGGAAGCCGCCGACAAGCTGAAGGTGGTCGGCCGTGCCGGCATCGGCGTCGACAATGTCGACATTCCGGCGGCCACCGCCCGCGGCATCATCGTGATGAATACGCCGTTCGGCAATTCGATCACCACGGCCGAGCACGCCATCGCCATGATGTTCGCCCTGGCGCGGCAGATCCCGCAGGCGAACGAATCCACCCGCGCCGGCAAATGGGAGAAATCCCGCTTCATGGGCGTGGAGCTCACCGGCAAGACCCTGGGCATCGTCGGCTCCGGCAACATCGGCTCGATCGTTGCCGACCGGGCGATCGGCCTCGACATGAAGGTGATCGCCTATGACCCGTACCTGACCCATGTCCGGGCGGTCGATCTCGGCGTCGACAAGGTGGAGCTGGACGAGCTGCTGCAGCGCTCGGACTTCATCACCTTGCACACGCCGCTCACCGACGCCACCCGCGGCATCATTGACCAGTCCGCGCTCGGCAAGATGAAGGCGGGGGTGCGCATCATCAACTGCGCCCGCGGCGGCCTGATCGACGAGGCGGCGCTGAAGGACGCGCTGGAGATCGGCCATGTCGCCGGGGCCGCACTCGACGTGTTCGCCGAGGAACCGGCGAAGGCGAATCCGCTGTTCGACCTCGATCAGGTGATCTGCACGCCGCATCTCGGCGCCTCGACCACGGAGGCGCAGGAGAACGTGGCGCTGCAGGTGGCGGAGCAGATGTCGGATTTCCTGACCACCGGCGCGGTGAGCAACGCGCTGAACATGCCTTCGGTCAGCGCCGAGGAGGCGCCGAGGCTGCGTCCCTATCTGACCCTTGGCGACCTGCTCGGCAGCTTTGCCGGCCAGATCACCGAGTCCGGCCTCCGCGAGGTCGCCATCGAGTATGGCGGCGACGCGGCGCAGGTGAACACCCAGCCGATCACGGCGGCGATCCTGACCGGGCTGCTGAAGCCGCTGCTGGAATCGGTGAACATGGTCTCGGCGCCGTCGATCGCCAGCGACCGCGACATCTCGGTGTCCGAAACCAGGCGCAGCCGGCTGGAGGATTATCACACGCTGATCCGCCTGACGGTCACCACCGACCAGCGTCGGCGGTCGGTGGCCGGCTCGCTGTTCGGCGGCGACAAGCCGCGGCTGGTCGAGGTCGAGGAGATTCCGCTGGAGGCGGAGTTGACCGGCCACATGCTCTATGTCCGCAACCAGGACAAGCCGGGTCTGATCGGCGGCCTCGGGCAGGCCCTGGGCGACGCCGGCATCAACATCGCCAGCTTCCATCTCGGCCGTCACGAGGCCGGCGGCGACGCCGTCGCGCTGGTGGCGATCGACACCGAGCTGCCGCCCAAGCTGCAGAAATCCATCTGCGGCCTGCCCAGCGTGCTCGCCTGCAAGTCGCTCAGCTTCTGATGCGCCTCGGAATTGGCGCCGCGGTGATTGCTGCAATGGCCGCCATGGCGCCGGGCTCATCGGCCGGGTCGGACCTACGCGTTACCGTCAGCGAGATCGAGCTCTTGGGTCTGACCGATGTGGTCGAGATCGTGCCGCTGACGGGGGCCGCGCGGATCAATACGGTATCCGGCGAGGTGCATGTGGTGCACGGTCTTTCGCCGGACGACGTCGAGGGCGACATAGACGCTGAGGCCGCGCAGCGTGATGCGGTCTACGAGTCCATGCTGCCCCAGAGCCGCGCAGCCCACGGAGACGGCGATATTCGCGTCGCCTGGCTGACCGATGCCACGGATCGCTATCGGCATGGTGTCCTGGGAGATCGGTTGGAGGCCGCCTCGGTTCGTGTGCGCGATGCGGCGGGCGCCGAATTCGTCCTGGACTCCGGTGACGACGCCGTATTCGAGGATCTGGTGCCGAGATTGGCCGATCTGGACGGCGACGGCCGCGATGAGATCATCGTCGTGAAGTCGTACCTGGATCGTGGCGCGGCCCTTGCGGTGATTGGATTGCGCGACGCCGGACTGGAGGTCATCGCGGAAACGCCGCCGATCGGCCGGCCCAACCGTTGGCTCAATCCGATCGGCGCCGCCGATTTTGATGGCGACGGGGCGGTGGAGGTCGCCTATGTCGAGACGCCGCATATCGGCGGCCGGCTGATGATATGGGAATGGCGGAGCGGCGGCCTGGACCGGGAGCACGCCGAAACCGGTTTTTCCAACCATGCCATCGGCAGCACCGAACTCGGCCTTTCGGCAATCACCGATGTCGACGGCGACGGTCTGATGGACCTGGCTGTACCGAGCCATCGCCGCAATCGGCTTCGCCTGATCTCCCTCGCTGGAGGCCGATATCAGGAACTGGCCGACATCACTCTCGATGGGACGGTCGCCACGGCCATCGCGCCTCTGGGCGGCGGACTGGTCTTCGGCCTGGAAGACGGGCGGTTGATCGCGGTGCGAGTGACCGTTCCCTGACCGCTTCAGGGAACAGCAAGGCCGCGGTTGCCGGGACTTGCGGCAGCCTTCACAATTCGGCCAAAGGTCGGCGGCAAGAATCGGCTCCCACTCGAATGCGTCGGCGTCACACGGGGCCGCTCACGATGACCCGCAAACCGCGATTCCCCGATCTCCGATGGCTGTTGTCGGTGCCGGTCCTGGCGCTGCTTCTGGCCGGATGCGACACGACATCGACCAGCACCGCGTTCGTCCGCGGCGACAACAGCTGCGCCTACGCCTTCGACGGGGATTGCGACGAACCGGGACGCGGCACCGGCCTCTGCGCGCCCCGCTCCGATACCGCCGACTGCTCGAACCGCAATCCCGGCCCCAACAGTTGCCAGTTCGCCTTCGACAACGAGTGCGACCATCCCGGCGTTGGCACCGGGGTCTGTCCTCCGAACACCGATGTGGCCGACTGCCAGTCGGTGGCCTCGCGCGGCGCCAACAGCTGCCGGTTCGCCTTCGACAACGAATGCGACCATCCCGGCGTTGGCACCGGGGCCTGTCCTCCGAACACCGATGTGGCCGACTGCCAGTCGGCGGCCTTGCGCGGGCCCGAGAACAGCTGCCAATTCGCCTTCGACGGGGATTGCGACGAGCCGGGTCGCGGCACCGGCTTGTGCGCCGCCGGCACCGATACGCGGGATTGCGCCGACCCGAATCCGGGTCCGAACAGCTGCCAATTCGCCTTCGACAATGAGTGCGATCATCCCGGGACTGGCACCGGGGCCTGCCCGCCGAACACCGATACCGCCGATTGCAGCCTTCGCGCCGGTGGCGGCGCTGAGAACAGCTGCCAGTTCGCGTTCGACGGTGAATGCGATCATCCGGTCGTGGGGACCGGGGCATGCGCGCCGAAGACCGACATGGCCGATTGCCGCGGGACCGACGTGGCCCAGCTGCCGCCATCCGGGCAGGCCGCCCGGCCGCCGGCGATCCCTCGCAACGCAAGGCCGCGCGGCAGCGGGACCGGATTCTACATCAATGCCGATGGCGATCTGGTGACCAACTACCACGTCATCCAGGGCTGCTATGCGCTGGGCGTGCAGACCGATGTCGACGTCATCCCGGCGGACATCGTGGCGGCCGACCGGAACCTGGACATCGCCGTGATCAGCACCCGACGCAATCCCGGCGGCCAGGCATTCCTGAGGACGGCTTCGCAACCCAGCCTTGGACAGCGGGTCTTCGTCGTCGGCTATCCGCTGCTCGGCGATCTGCGGTCGGTGAATTTCACCGAGGGGCTGGTCAGCTCGCTGACCGGCTACCGTGGCGACCGGCAGGCGTTGCAGACCAGTGCCGCGGTCCAGCCGGGCAACAGCGGCGGCCCGCTGCTGGATGAAGGCGGCGTGGTGATCGGAGTGGTCAACGCCCGCATCGACGACGCCGACAATGTCGGCTTCGCGATCCGCGTCGATGCCCTCATTGGTCTGTTGCAGCGCGAAGGCATTGGATTCCAGGGCGCCGGCGCGCTCACTCCGGTGCGGACCGAGACCATTGCCTCGCTGGCGTCCGAATACACCTACCCGATCCTCTGCTACGGCCGCCGGTAGGGCGCCGCTGCCGCTTGCGCTGCACCGGCCGGCGGCTTAGCTTGCGCCCGCCATGAACGATCTGCCTCATCGGGCGCTGCTGCCCGCCGGGTTCCCCGACATGCTGCCGCCCGAGGCCGGGCACGAGGCGGCGGTCGTCGAACGCCTGATGGCGGCGCTCGCGGCGCGCGGCTACGAGCGGGTCAAGCCGCCGCTGGTGGAGTTCGAGGACACGCTGCTCGCCGGGCCCGGTGCGGCCATGGCAAACCAGACCTTCCGGGTGATGGACCCGGTCAGCCAGCGCATGATGGGCGTGCGCGCCGACCTGACCTTGCAGATCGCGCGCATCGCGGAGTCCCGGCTGCAGGCTGCGGCGAAGCCGCTGCGCGTCTGCTATGCCGGCGACGTGCTGCGGGTCACCGGCGGCCAGCTTCGCCCAGAGCGTCAGTTCACCCAGGTCGGCGCCGAGCTGATCGACGGGCCCGCCCCGGCGGCCGATGTCGAGATCATCGTGATGGCGGTCGAGGCGTTGGCGGAGCTTGGCGCCGGCCCGCTATCGATCGATCTGAAGCAGCCGCAGCTGGTGCCGGCCTTGCTGGGCGCCCTGTCGGTGAAGGACGACGATGCCGCGACCCTGCGCCGGGCGCTCGACCGCAAGGATCTGGCGGCGGTCAAGGGTGTCGGCGGCAAGGCGGCCGCCGCACTGGAGGCCTTGATGGCGGCAACCGGCCCCGCCGAGTTGGCGGTCGCGGCCCTGCGCCCGATCCCCCTGCCAAAGCCGGCGGCAGCGGAGCGGGACCGCCTGCTGGATGTCGCCGGACCGGTGCTTGAGGCGCTGGCGGATGTCACCGTGACCGTGGACCCGGTCGAGCATCGCGGCTTTGAGTACCATAACGGGGTCAGCTTCACGCTGTTCGCCCGCGGGGTCCGCGGCGAGCTGGGCCGCGGCGGCCGCTACGCCACCGGTGGGCGCAGCAATGGCGGCGGCGGGGCGCCGGCAACCGGCATGACCTTGTTCATGGACAGCGTCTTGCGCTCCTTGCCGCCGGCCGAGCCGCCGCCTCGCGTGTTCGTGCCCCATGGCGCCGACCCGGAGGCCGCCAGGGCTCTGCGCGAACAGGGCTGGATCACCGTCGCCGGCCTCGCGCCATGCGACGACCAGGAGGCCGAGGCGCGACGGCTCCACTGCGGGCATGTGCTCGTGGACGGCAAGGCGCAGCGCCTCGACTGATATCGAAGAGAGACGGTTTCATGGGCAATGTGGTCGTGGTCGGCTCGCAATGGGGCGACGAGGGCAAGGGGAAGGTGGTCGACTGGCTGTCCAGCCGGGCCGACGTCATCGTGCGTTTCCAGGGTGGCCACAATGCCGGCCACACGCTGGTGATCGGCGACACGGTGTTCAAGCTGAGCCTGCTGCCGTCCGGCGTGGTGCGTCCGGGCAAGCTGTCGGTGATCGGCAACGGCGTGGTCGTCGATCCCTGGGCGCTGCTGGAGGAGATCGACGCGATCCGCGCGCAGGGTGTGGACATCACCCCGGACTCGCTGGTCCTGGCGGAGAACGCGGTGCTGATCCTGCCGGTCCATGGCGCCGTCGACCGGGCCCGCGAGGCGGCGGCGGGGGCCGGCAAGATCGGCACCACCGGGCGCGGGATCGGGCCGGCCTATGAGGACAAGGTGGCGCGGCGGGCCATCCGGGTCTGCGATCTTGCCGATCCGGAGGTCCTACCGGAAAAGGTCCAGCGGCTGCTGGTGCACCATAACGCCCTGCTGCGCGGTCTTGGCGCCGAGGAACTCGCCGCCGAGGACCTGCTCGACAAGCTGAAGACGGTCGCCGAACGCATCCTGCCGTTCGCGGACGTGGTCTGGCGCCGGTTGGACGATGCGCGCAGGGCCGGGCGGCGCATCCTGTTCGAAGGCGCCCAGGGCGCCATGCTCGACATCGATCACGGGACCTACCCCTTCGTGACGTCCTCGAACACGGTTGCGGCCCAGGCGGCCGCCGGCGCCGGAATCGGGCCATCGACGCTGAACTATGTGCTTGGCATCACCAAGGCCTACACGACCCGGGTCGGTGCCGGCCCGTTTCCGACCGAACAGGACAACGAGATCGGGCAGCTGCTGGGCGAACGCGGGCATGAATTCGGAACGGTGACCGGCCGCCGGCGTCGGTGCGGGTGGTTCGATGCGGTGATGGTTCGCCAGGCGGTCAAGACCGGCGGGTTGTCCGGAATCGCGCTGACCAAGCTCGACGTTCTTGATGGCGTCGATCAGTTGAAGGTGTGCGTCGGCTATCGGCTGGATGGGCGGGAGATCGACCACCTGCCGGCGTCGCAGTCCGCCCAGGCCGCCGTCGAGCCGGTCTATGAGGACGTCGAGGGCTGGCGCGACAGCACGCAGGGCGCGCGGCGTTGGGCCGATCTGCCGGCAACGGCGATCAAATACATCCGCCGCATCGAGGAGTTGATCGAGGCACCGGTCGATCTGCTTTCCACCAGCCCGGAGCGGGACGACACGATCCTGGTGCGCGACCCCTTCGCCGACTGATCGGAATCCGCTTCACGGTCCGAGCGCAATACAGCTCAAGGCTGTGGGTTAACCGCTTATTTCCCATATCCGACTATCGCTGGGCGGGCAATCCTGTCCTGTCACCGATCGTTCCGGGCCCATGGCGCCAAGCGACCTTGCCAGTTTTCTCGCCGGTGAAACGCCCCAAGGCGGGCCGGCACCGGAAGCGCAGGCTGGCGCGGCCGCGACCGGCGGATCCCCAACGGTGATCCTGAACGACCGGTATGAGATCAACCCGAGCCAGCCATTGCCCGATCTGGGCCATGCCGGCGCCGACGCCTTCGCGACCCGGCGGCTGGATGGCGGCACGACGGCGCTGTTTGCGCTGGTGGCGCGCAGCGGACTGCCGGCGCGCACCGAGATCCTCCCCACCCTGCGGGCCATCGAGCATGCCAGCGTGATGAGCCTGGTGGCGCACGGGGCCGCCTTCTGGCCGCCGGATGGGACCGAGCGGCTGATGGTCATCTACGAACGGCCGGCAGCACCCCTGGTGGCGTCGATCGACGCGGCCGGGACGCCGATGCGCGAGGACGAGGTGGTCCGGGTGCTGGTGCGGCCAATGGCGGAGGCCCTGGAGGAGTTGAAGCGCCTGCGTGTGGCGCATGGCGCGATCAATCCGGCGAACATCTTCCTGCCGCCGCATGATGGGCAGCCGCTGATGCTCGGCGACTGCGTGACAGCGCCAACCGGCTTCATCCAGCCGGCCGCGTTCGAGCCGATTGGCCGGGCCATGGCCGATCCCGCGGGCCGCGGCATCTCGACTGCCGCCGACGACCTCTACGCGCTGGGCGCGTCGATCGTGCACATGCTGCTCGGACGCCGGCCCGGAGGCGACCTGGATGATGCCGGTCTGATCGAGGCGAAGATCGAACTGGGCAGTTTCGCCGCCCTGGTCGGTGGCGCCACCTTGCCGCATCACATCACCGAGCCGGCACGCGGCCTGCTGATGGATGATCCCGAACAGCGCTGGACTCTGGAAGACCTGCAGACCTGGCTCGGTGGCCGCCGGCAGTCGCCGCGGCGGGCCGAGGTGGTGGGTCGGCTGCAGCGGCCGGTGAAATTCCAGGACCGGGATTACGGCAATGTGCGGCTGCTGGCCATGGCCATGGCGCGGGATCCGGCGGCGGCGGACGCGTTCATCGAGAGTGAAGCGCTGGAGGCCGGGCTCACCCGAGCCATCGACGATGAGGACCTGCTGTCGCGGATCGCGGAGGCCAGGCGGACCGCCACGCTGGGCCGCGCCGGCGCGATCAGCGACCGCCGGGTCGCGCGGGTCCTGATGGCGCTCGATCCCACCGCGCCGATCCGCTATCGCGGTCAAGCCGTCATGCCGGAGGGCATCGGTTCGGCGCTCGCCGGCGCGCTTGCGACCGGCAGCGGGACCCAGGAACTGGCGGAGGTCATCGCCGCCCAGTTGCCCATGGCCTGGATCGGGTTCCAGGGCGCGGCGGACGAGAGCCTGGTGCCGCTGGTCCGACAATTCGACACGCTCAGCGCCTTCGTCGGCGAGAGCGTGCTCGGCTACGGGGTCGAGCGATGCCTCTACGATCTGGATGCATCGACACCCTGTGCCGGCCCCCTTGCCAACGGTCGTTACATCCTGGATGCGTCGGCGCTGCTTCAGGCCCTGGAATCGGTGGCGGAGCGGGCGGACCGTCCGAACGAGCCGATCGATCGCCATGTTGCGGCGTTTCTCATGAGCCGTCATGCGCGGCTGATCCACGCCCCCATCGCCGAACTGTCCAGCGGCTCCTCGCCGGAGAAGCGCTGCGCGGCGCTGGTCGACCTGTACGACGTCATCCAACGGCGCACCAGCATCCCCAGGCTGCCCAGGCTGTGCCAATGGCTGGCCGGGCTGGCCGAAGCCACGGTCTCCCGGTATCACAGCCGCAGCCTGCGCGAGCGGCTCAAGGCGGAGATGAAGACCGTCTGGAAGGGCGGCCAGGTTCACGACCTCAAGCTGCTGGTGTCCAATGCCGGTCTGAACGATCGGGACGAGGGCGGATTCCGGGCCGCGATCGCCGCCCATGCACAGGCCAAGCGGACCATCGCCGCGCGCCGGCGCGAGCTCGAGCGCAAATCCGAGATCGCCGGCGCGCAGGGCCGGCACGCGGCAGCCATCGTCGCCAGCCTGCTGTCCGTGCTCATGGCGGTTGGCACCATCATCGTGACCGTGTTCTAGGAGCCAGTCGGCATGGCGAAAGCGGTCGAGAAAGCCGACAACGGCCCGCAGGACGACAAGGTGCGCGCCAATCGGGGCGCCGGCGCATTGCTGTGGCTGATGAGCGGTCTGGTGGGGGCGGCGTTCTTCGCCCCGCCCACAATCCTGCTGTTCAGTGCCGGAATGGTCCCGACCATCGTCGCCTGGATCGTCGACCGCAGCCGCGACGGATACACGCCGATGGCCGTCGGCATGCTGAACCTCGCCGGCCTGTTTCCCTCGATGCTGGCGCTATGGACCGGCGGGCACACGATGGCGATTGCCGCGCGGATCATGTCCGACCCTTACACCTGGCTGTTCGCCTTCGGCGCGGCCGCGGTCGGTTGGGCATTGGTGCTGGGCCTGCCGAAGGTGATCGAGACCGCCCTGACCTTCCGCAATGAGGCGGAAATCAAACGCCTTGAAGACCGGCAAGCGGCGCTGATCGCCGAGTGGGGTCCGGAAGTGGGTGGCAAATCCGCGCCGCAGTGATCCGGCGCCGCTGAGGTCAGCTGTTCAGCCGTTCTTCCAGGGCCGCGTTGCGCATCGCCTTCTGCAGCTTCTCGAACGCCCGGACCTCGATCTGGCGCACCCGTTCGCGGCTGATGCCGTATTCCTGGCTCAGTTCCTCCAGCGTGGTCGGATTGTCGCGCAGGCGGCGCTCGTTGAGGATGTGACGCTCGCGGTCGTTCAGGTGCTTCATGGCGTTCTGCAGCAGCTGGCGGCGCTTGCTCAGTTCCTGCTGGTCGGCGAGGCGGATCTCCTGGCTCTCGGTCTCGTCGACCAGCCAGTCCTGCCATTCGCCCTCGCTGTCGGCGCGCAACGGCGCGTTCAGCGAGTGATCCGGGCTGGCGAGGCGCCGGTTCATGTTGATCACGTCCTGCTCGGGCACGTCCAGCCGGGTGGCGATCTGGGTGACCGTCTCCGGCGGCAGGTCGCCCTCTTCGATCGCCTGCAACTGGCCCTTCAGTTTGCGCAGGTTGAAGAACAGCTTCTTCTGCGCCGCCGTGGTGCCCATCTTCACCAGCGACCAGGAGTGCAGGATGTATTCCTGGATGGCGGCGCGGATCCACCACATGGCATAGGTGGCGAGACGGAATCCGCGCTCCGGGTCGAAGCGCTTCACCGCCTGCATCATGCCGACGTTGCCTTCCGAGATCAGCTCGGACAGCGGCAGGCCGTAGCCGCGATAGCCCATGGCGATCTTCGCCACCAGGCGCAAATGGCTCGTCACCAGCTTGTGCGCGGAGTCGGTGTCCTCATGCTCGCGCCAGGCCTTGGCCAGCATGTACTCCTCCTGCGCCTCCAGCATGGGAAACTGGCGGATCTCCTGGAGGTACCGGGTCAGGTTGTTCTCCGCCCCGACCACCGGGACGTTGGTCACTCGTGCCATTGCGTCGCCTTTCGAATTCCGCCCGTCATGCACGCGCGATGGCCGTTGGCCCGGCCGGCATCCGACCGGTGCGCCTGCCATTCATCGCATGACGAGAGAACGTCGTAGTCTACCTCAGAGCAGCTCCTGGGGTACAGCCTAATCGATTTCCTGCAAGTCCTTGATCAGAGAAGAGATATCGGCCGGCAGCGGGCTCTCGAACTGCTTCATCTCGCCGCTTGCCGGATGGCGGAACCTGAGCGCCGTCGCGTGCAGGGCCTGGCGTGCGAAGCGTCTGAGGGGATGGTCGGCCGCCAGCCCGGCGCGCCGGCCGCGATAGAGCGGGTCGCCGACCACCGGGTGGCCGATCGACGCCAGGTGCACGCGGATCTGGTGGGTTCGCCCGGTCGCCAGCGCGCATTCCACCAGGCTGGCCACCGGCCGCTCCGCCGGTCCGAACCGCCGCAGCACCCGATAGCGCGTCAGGGCCGGCTTTCCGCCCGAGCGCAGCACCGCCATCTTGCGGCGGTTGTGCGGGCTGCGACCGATGGCGGCGTCGATCTCGCCGCGCGCTGGGCTGGGGGCGCCCTCGACCACCGCCCGATAGGTGCGTGACAGGGTGCGGTCGGCGAACTGGGCCGACAGTCCGGCGTGGGCCGCATCGGTCTTGGCGACGACCATCAGTCCACTGGTATCCTTGTCCAGACGATGCACGATCCCCGGTCGAGCGACGCCGCCGATCCCCGACAGCCGGTCGCCGCAATGGGCCAGAAGTGCGTTGACCAGCGTCATGTCCGGATTGCCGGCGGCGGGGTGGACGACCAGACCGGCGGGCTTGTCCACCACCAGCAGATCGCTGTCTTCGTAAACGATGTCGAGATCGATGGCCTGGGCCACCGGATCAGCCGGACGAGGCTCGGGAATCAAGATGTCGAAAGTTTGGCCGGATTTGACCCGCGCCGAGGGGTCTCCTATCGTCCGGCCGCCGACCGACACGTGACCCGCCTCGATCAGCGCGCGCAGCCGGGCCCGGGACAGATCGTCGACGGCGTCCGCGAGCACCTTGTCCACGCGCCCACCGGCGGCGGAGTCCGGCACCACCACCTGGCGGGTGCGGCCGGCTTGCGACGGGTTGGTCTCAATCGGGGGATCGGATGTCATTGCGTCTGGTGAAGGGTCTGGTGATCGCCATGAGCGCGGCGCTGCTGATCGGGTTCGTCGTGCTGATGGTCGGCCTGGCGCGGCAGGCGTCGCGGCTGGCGGACAGCGGGGACGCGCCGCCCTTCAGCGCCTCGCTCGACCTGCCGGACGGGGCCGGAATCGTCGGCATCGCCAACGCCGGCGACCGCCTCGCCGTGCTGGTCGAGCGGCCCGACGGCAGCCGCGAGATCCGGTTCGTCGATCCCGCCACCGGCCGGGTGCTGGGCGTGACGACGGCGGATTGAGCGGGCGGTCTCATGCCAGTGACGCGACCAGTTCGGCGAATCCGGCGATGTCGATATTGGAGCCGCAGACCAGCACGCCGACCCGCCGTCCGGTGAGCTGTTCCCGGAGCGGGCCCAGCAGCGCCGCGGTCGCCGCCGCACCGGCCGGTTCCAGCGCCAGCTTCAGCTCCCGAAGCATCAGTGCCATGGCCCGGCGCATCTGGTCGTCGTCGATCATCGCCAGCCGGTCGACATGGCGCCGGCAGAGGCCGAGGCTGTATTCCGCACTGTAGGGCGCGCCCAGGCTGTCGGCGATGGTCCGCACCCGGTCAATGCGCTCCGGCCTTCCCGAGGCGAAGCTGCGATGCATGGTGTCGGCGCCCTCCGGCTCGACGCCGATCACCTCGCACTCCGGTTGCAGCTGCTTCACCGCCGTGGCGACCCCGGCGCACAGGCCGCCGCCGCCGATGGCGACAATCATGGCGTCCAGGTCCGGCGCCTGGCGGGCGAACTCCGCGCCCAGGGTCGCCGTGCCGAGCGCCGTCAGCGGCCCCTCGAACGGGTGCACGAAGGTCCGGCCCTCCTCGGACTCGATCTCGTGCACGCGATCGGAGGCCTGCTGCACGTCGTCGACCAGCACCACCTCCGCGCCGTAGTCGCGGGCGATGGCGACGCGCGCCGGGCTGGCGGTGCGCGGCATCACCACCTTGGCGTGGCTGCCCAGGATCTGCGCCGCATAGGCCAATGCGATAGCGTGGTTGCCGGCGCTCAACGCGGTGACCCCGCGGTCCAGGGCCTCCCGCGACAGGTCCAGCATCACGGTCAGCGCGCCGCGCGGCTTGAAGGTGCCGGTGCGCTGGAAGCATTCCAGCTTCAGCACGATCTCGGTGTCGCGGCCCATCGCCGCCTCGATCTCGCGGCCGCGCCAGACATGGACCGGCGTCTCCACGACGCGGTCGGCGAGCCGGGCCCGGGCGGCGTCGATCTGGTCGAGGGTGGGGATGTCTGTCATTCTGCGCTCGCGCCATCAAACGAGGCGGCACTATAAGATGCGGCACCGGCGCCATGAAGCGTCGCGGCGTGGGAGCAGGGGGCAGGACGGCGGGAGCCATGAATTTCTACAGCGACAACGTCGCCGGCGCGGCGCCGGAGGTGCTGGCGGCGCTGGCCGAGGGCGCGGCCGGCGCCATGGCGTCCTACGGCGCGGATCCGGTGACCGCGCGGGTGACCGACCGCATCGCGGAGATCTTCGAGACCGAGCTCGCGGTCTTTCCGGTCGCCACCGGCACCGCCGGCAACGCGCTCGCCATGTCGGTGCTGTGCCCGCCCTTCGGCGCGGTCTACTGCCACGCCGGCAGCCACGCCCATGTCGACGAATGCGGGGCGCCGGAATTCTATACCGGCGGCGCCAAGCTGGTGCCGCTGGACGGCGCCGACGGCAAGATCGCCGCCGCCGATCTGGCCCGGGCGCTGGACCATGGCGGCGCCGGCGACGTGCACCACGTGCAGCCGGCGGCGCTGAGCATCACCCAGCTGTCGGAATGCGGCACCACCTACACGGTCGACGAGATCGCCGCCCTGGCCGATACCGCCCACCGCCACGGCCTGGGCGTGCACATGGACGGCGCCCGCTTCGCCAACGCGCTGGTGGCGCTCGGCTGCACCCCGGCGGAGATGACCTGGAAGGCCGGCATCGACATCCTGACCATGGGCGGCACCAAGAACGGCTGCATGGCTGCCGAGGCGCTGGTCGTCTTCAAGCCGGAACTGGCACGGGAGCTCGGCTTCCGCCGCAAGCGGGCCGGGCACCTGTTCTCCAAGATGCGCTTCCTGTCGCTGCAGTTGGAGGCCTATCTGGCCGACGATCTGTGGCTGCGCCTGGCGGCCCATGCGAACGCGCAAGCCGGCCGCCTCGCCGCCGGCCTGCGCGCCGTTCCCGGGGTCGAGATCGCCTATCCGGTCGACGGCAACCAGCTCTTCGTCGCCTTCCCGCCAGCGGTCCGAGAGGGCCTGGCCGCCGCCGGCTTCGGCTATTCCACCTGGGACGAGCGCCTGACCCGGCTGGTCTGCGCCTTCAACACCGACCCGGCCCATGTCGACGCCTTCATCGCCACCACGGCGCGGCTGTCGGAACAGGCGGCGTGAACGGATACGCGACCGTCAGGCTTGAACTCCCGCCCCAATTCGACTAAATCACGCCCCTCGCCTCTGCGTCCCCTTCGTCTAGAGGCCTAGGACACCGCCCTCTCACGGCGGCAACAGGGGTTCGAATCCCCTAGGGGACGCCAACGGTCCGCCGATGGCCGAGCGCGAGGCCTTCCAAGAATTCCTCAGGCTGGTCATCCGGCCAGCGCGCCAAGAGGGCGCGCGCCAAACGTCCGTCGGTTGCGAGCGTTGGCCGGCAACTCGCTTTGCCCGGCTGGCAATCCGTGAGAAGCCGCCGGAACCGATTTCATGACCGGTAATCCGGTCTTCCCGCCTGCCCATGATTCCGTTCATTTTTCGGACGCCGGTCGCTATTGTCCTCTTCGACGATGCCTCCAAGGCCGTGCGCTCCTCGAAATGGGTGCGCTGCGGCTCATGCGCATGAGGAGGATTGGACATCGACGTCATCAAGCATGCGCGAAGGGCCGCGATCGGCCCACTGGAATCCGCGGAGGGAAACGTCTGCGCGGGGGTGCCCGGCCAGGAGGCCGGGTGCCGATCAAAATCGGAGTGATTGGGAGGATACAAGACAATGAAATTCAAGACCCTGATGATGGCGACGGCACTGACTGCCTTCGCCGTGCCGGCTTCGGCCGCCGATGTGGAGGTTCTGCACTGGTGGACCTCCGGTGGCGAGGCTGCGGCGCTGAACGTGTT